>Ga0334883_1001159_pt1 | contig 41043 bp, 35 predicted proteins | sample GraSluR1_MG_6_FD_207230 | JGI IMG/M metagenome (GOLD analysis project Ga0334883, IMG submission 207230) | Sludge microbial communities from methane-producing bioreactor in Wageningen University, Netherlands - Granular Sludge_09_05-R1 | ecosystem: Engineered > Bioreactor > Anaerobic >...
CGAGCGTCGAAGATGCCTCCCGTCCTGATCCTGCACGGGGCCGAAGACAATGTCGTTTCCGTGAGCCAGGCCTACCGGCTGCGGGACGTCTTGAAGAGGAACGGGCGGCCCTACGAGATCCAGGTCTATCCCGGTCAGGGACACGGGTTTCACGGAGACGCCGTGCAGGACAGCTCGCAACGGATGGTGCGCTTTTTCGGGAGATACCTGAAGTAGGGCCAACGGGGGCGCTTCCGTGAGGCCGCTTCGCCGGGGAGTCCGTGGTGGCAAGCGTCCACAGGAGAAATCCTGCATGTTTCGCAGGAAGTTCCCGCGAAGCATGCGGGAATCGCCCGCCGGAGCGCCGGCCCCTACCCACAAGAGGGACGCTCCCCGCGCGCCCCCTCTCGACGGCAGGCCCACGCCCGCCCGGGGACGAAACCCGCCCCGAGATGCCCTCTCCGGTTCGCTCCGCGCGCGCCTTCACGCTGATCGAGGTGATGATCGGGATCGCCATCCTGGCCATCGTCCTGGCCATTCCCCGGTCGGCCCGCAACTCGGTCCAGGGACTGGCCCTCGAGGCCGGCTCGCGGCGGGTGCTGCGCAACGCGCGCGTGAACCTCGACGAGCTGCGCCGGCAGGGCTTCGACCGGTTGCCCCCCGAGCTGCTGACGGTGGCCCCGGACGGCACGGTCTCCCTGAGCCAGCCCCACGTCGTGCCCGGCAGCCTGGAGATTCGCACCCTGGACGGGAAGCCGCCACGACCGGGGGCCCGCGTGGTGGCCGAGTACCGGTTCTCCCTCCCCGAGCGGGGCGAGGCCCACACCGTGCCCAGCCGGGCTCCCCACCGGGTGGAGCTGATCCGGGGTCCGGTCCGTGAGCTGATCGGAGTCTTCCTGGCCACCGGCGAGACCCTCCAGCCGATCCCGGCCTCGCTCAGCAAGGAGCGCAAAGCCCTGGTGCTGCCGGCTACCGCGGCCGGAAGGGTGGTGGTGGCGGACTACCTGGGCGAAGGCCCCGGGGCCGAGGCCTGGGGGAGCTTCCTCTCGGAGTCCCTGCAGCCTACCGACCAGCCCACGAACTTCAAGTTGTTGCACCTGCAGCGGAATGATGGCGGGCCCGGCGTGCACCTGACCCTGCTGAGGGTTCGGCCGTGAGGGCACGCCGCGGCTTCACGATGATCGAGGTGGCCATCGTGCTGGGCCTGATGGCCCTCCTCCTGACGCCCTTCCTGGACCTGGTCGTCTCGGTGTACCGCGAGACGCAAAGCCTCTCGGTCCAGGCGGACCTGATGGCGGAGGCGGAGAGGACGGCGAATGCGGTCTTCCGCCGGGCCGCCCTGGGCCCCTACCAGCTTCATCCCGACAACCACGGGATCCGCTTCGCCGACGGCTCGGAGGTTCGTTTCCAGGACGGAACGCTGCGGATGGGTCAACAGGCCGCCCTGAATCCGCCGCCTGGCGTGAGATTCGGGGCCATCCCGCTTCAAGACTTCGCGGTCATCCGGCGCGACGGCGTGCTGACGGTGCACCTGTGCTTCCAGGCCCCGAACCGGGCGGGCGGCCCTGTAGAACCCCGCTCTTTCTCGTTCGACTGGCCCGCCGCGGGGGTGCCGCGATGAGGGCGCCGCGCGGCTTCACGCTGATCGCCGTGATGTGGTTTGCCGCCCTGGTGCTGACCGCGACCCTGGCCACCCACGGCCTGGTCGGGGCCGTGCGCCACCGCCTGGCCCACCACCGGGCGGAGCTGGCCGCCTCCTCGATGGCCGTCTCGGGGGCCGACTACGCCCAGACCATGCTGGCCAGCGGGCGCTGGTCCTCCCCTCGAAGCTTCACCTCGCCGGACCTGGATCGGGGCGGCTTCTTCGTGGTTGAGGTCCAGGGGACCACGGTGCGCAGCACGGGCGTGTTCGGCCCGGCCCGAGTCACCGTGGTGCGGAGGGTGCCATGAAGAGGGTCGGATACCCCATCCTGTGGCCCGCGCTTCTCCTCTTCCTGGCAGGGCTGCTGCTGCTGGCCCTCGGAGTGGTGATTGCGATTCTGGAGGGCGTTCTGGGCGAGGTCGCGGGCCTGGTCGGGGGGCTCTCCTGGAGGTTGGGAGGCCTGACCTGCTGGGCTGGCGTGCTGACCCCCTTCCTGTACGACTGGTTCCGCGGCCGCTCTTCCGCCGAGGACCGGGCCCTGCTGGCGGAGGCCCTGGCGGACCTCCTGGAGTTGGGCCTCCCCCTGGACGAGGCGTTGGCCCGCCTGGGCTCCGAGATGCGCGCCAACGCGGCATGCAGCCGCTCGCGCACCGCGTTTGCCGTTGTTGCGGCGGCTCGGGGCCTGGCCGGCGGGGCCACGCTCTCGGAGGCCCTCGCCGCCACGGGCGCCTTCCCCGACCGATGGAGCCGGCTGGTGGCCGCCGGCGAAGCCACCGAGCGGCTGCCTGGCGCCCTGCGCTCGCTGGCCCGCCTGGAGTGCGTCCAGAACCCCCTGCCCTTCGAGGCCCTGGTGCGGACCTTCATCTTCCTGCCCCTGGCGGGCGGCGTGGCCTTCTTCCTGGGAGCCTACGCCCTGCCCGGCCTGACCGGCCTGCTTGAAGCCACGGGCACGGGGTTGCCGGCCACGACCCGGATGCTGATGCTCGCGCGTCACGTCCTGCCCCTGCTGCTGGCCCTGCTCCTGCTCTCCCTCCCGCTGGCGTTCCTGGCCGGTCTGTGGCGCCCGGTCCGCGAGGTCATGTCCACCCTGGCCTCTCGGCTGGGCACGGGAAACCGGCAGACCCAGGGGGTGGTCCTGGGGGCCCTGGCCGCCGCGACCCGCCTGGAGATGAGCCTGGAGGAGATGCTCCGGGTCGCCTCTCAATCCACCACGGATCCCTGGTATCGCCAGGCCCTGAACGCCCGGCCCGGAGACACCCTGGCCGAGGTGCTGGAGGCCCGTCCCGACCTCTTCGAGCCCCAGGTGCGCTGGCTGGTGCGCCAGGCCGAACGCGACGGGAACCTGGCCCAGGCCCTGGAACATTGCGCCGCGCACCTGCAGGAGGTGGCCGAGCAGATGCGCTGGCGGCGGCGGGTCCTGGCGGAAGTGGGCCTGACCGCCGCCATGGGGCTGGTGGTGCTCCTGATGCTGGTCGGAGTGCTGCTTCCGCTCACCCGGCTCACCACCGAGGTCCTGTTGAGATGACGCCGTTGGGAATGCTGGCCCGCCTGCTGCGAGACCTGGGGGCGCTCCTGACCCTGGGCCACCCCCTCCTGGAAGCCCTGGGCCGGGTCCGCCTGCGCGCGCGGGGCCATGAAGCCCGACTCCTGCAGGTCCTGGAGGAGCACGTGCGCGGTGGAGACTCCCTGGCCCGGGCCCTGCAGGGCTGCCCGGTCCCCCAGACGTTGAAGCGGGCCGTCCAGGCGGGCGAAGAGGCGGGCGACCTGCCCCGGGCCCTGCAGCAGACGGCCGACCTGTTGGAGTCCACCGAGTGGCGGCACCTGGGGGTGCGCTCGGCGCTGGCCTACCCCCGCTTCGTGGTGGTGACGGGCCTGGTCCTCGGACTGGTCCTGGCCCTGGTCCTGCCCACCCTGTTCGGGGGACTCGCCCATCTGGACCAGGAACTGCCGCTGGCCACCCGGCTGGGCATCGGCCTGGGGCAATGGCTCTCCAGCCCCATGGTGCTGGTCCTCTTGGTGGCCGGGATGCTGGGGATCGACGCCCTCCTGGCCGGGCGCTGGGGACTGGACTCCTGGCGGTTGCGCCTTCCGGTCCTGGGCGCCTGGTTGCGCCGCCAGGAGACGGTGACCTGCCTGGAGTGGCTGGACCATCTCCTGACCCGAGGGCTCCCGCTGGACGAGGCCCTGCGAATCTCTGCGGGGGCCGCCTCCTCACCCGCCTTCGCCGGGGAACTGGAGTGCCTGGCTGGCGAGGTGGCCCAGGGCTCGACCCTGGCCGAGGCGACCGCGCTGCGGGTCTTCCCCGGCACCGCAGCCTGGCTGGTGACCCAGGCCGAGAGCCGCGAGTTCCCGCCCGGCGTGCTGACCCGGATGGCGCGCACCCTGCAGCGGGAGGTCGACCTGACCGCGAATCGCGGCCTGGCCCTGGTCGAACCCCTGGCCCTGCTGGCGGTGGGAGGCTTGCTGGGGGCCCTGGTCCTGGCCTGGTTCCTGCCGCTCTACCAGTTGATCGGAGCGATGGGATGACCCCGATCCCGACCCCGACCGAGCTGCACGACGCCACCCGGCAACTGGCCTTGCTGGCCCGACTGGGCTACCCGCTGTCCGAGGGGCTCCAGGCCATGAGGGAGACCTCTCCCTGGCTTGCCGGGGTGGGCGAGTCGCTGGCCCGCGGCGACACCCTCACCCAGGCCGTCACCCGGCACCCCCGCGTCTTCTCGCCCTTCTACGCCGCCATGGTCGAGGCCGCCGAGGCCTCCGAGAAGCCCGCGCCGCTGATGGCCCGCCTCTCGGAGTGGCTGGAGCGCTCGGACTCGGTCCGACGCCGGGTGCGCAGCGCGCTCTTCCATCCCTGGCTGGTCCTCAACTGCCTGGGCCTGCAACTGCTGGCGATGTTGACCCTGGTGGTCCCCGGGGTCCTGATCCCCCTGGCCGCGGCCGCGGGACGCCCCCTTCCCGACGGGCTGAGCGGACTTCTGCAGTCGGGCCTGGGCCCCGCCTTCCTGCTGGTGGCCCTGGTGGCCCTGAACCTGGCCGTGCTGCGCGACGGTCCGGCCACCGCCGCCGCCAGCACCTGGCTGCCCTGGGCCGGCCCCCTGCGCCAGCTTGCCGACCAGGCCCTCTGGGCCCGCGCGCTGGGCAGCCTCCTGGCGGCCGGGGTCGAGTTGCCCCGAGCCCTGCGCCAGGCCGGCTCGGTGGTGCTGAGCCCCTCGGTCCGCCAGGAACTGGACCGGGTGGCCGAACGCGTGGACCGGGGCTCGACCCTGGCCGAGGCCCTGGCCGAGTCGGATCTCCTGGACTCCCAACTGGCCTGGTCGGCCGCCGCCGGAGACGAGCGCGAGGAACTGGCCTGCCAGATGCTGGATGCTGCCGAGAGCCTGGATCAGCAGGTCGAGCGGCGCACCGAGCACTCGCTGCGCATGGCGGGTCCCTGGGCGCTGGGGGCGGTGGGAGTGCTGGTGGCCCTGGGGCTGGTGGCCTTCTGGGCGCCCTTCTACAACAGCCTGGGCGCCCTGCCTTGAGCTTCCAGGACCTGCTCGTCCCGGTCGATTCCTTCGATGCCCGACCGGTCGTAGCCGCCCTGGTGGCCTTGGCCCTGGAGGAGGGGGCCTCGGATCTGCACCTGCGCCCCACCGAGGGCCGGGTCGAGGTGCTGCTGCGCCGGGACGGCATCCTCTCCGCGCGCCTGGAGCTCTCGCCCCAGGCCTATGCCCGGCTGCTGGTGGGTCTGAAGAACATGGCCCGGCTGGCCTCCTACAAGAAGTCCATCCCCCAGGATGGCCGGCTGGACGTGGAGGGGACCGAGGTGCGCGTGGCCACGGTCCCCACCCACTTCGGGGAGAAGGTGGTGTTGCGCTTCCTGCACCCGGATCGCCACCGCCTGGAGATGGACGGGCTGGGCTTCACGGCCAGGGAACTGGAGCGTCTGCAGCGCATGGTGGACCGACCCCAGGGGCTGGTCCTGGCCACGGGCCCGGCCGGCAGCGGCAAGACCACCACGCTCTTCGCCGCGCTGCGCTGGCGCTTCGCCCGGCACCGGGCGCTCCTGGGGGCGGAGCTCAACGTCGTGACCCTGGAGGACCCGGTCGAGACGGCGGTCCCCGAGTTCACCCAGTCCCCCATCCTGCCCGAGCGCGGCATGACCTTTGCCAGCGGGCTGCGCTCGATCCTGCGCCAGGACCCCGAGGTCATCCTGGTCGGCGAGATCCGCGACGGCGAGACCGCCTCGGCCGCCGTTCAGTGCAGCCTGAGCGGCCACCTGGTGCTGTCCACCCTGCACGCCCGCGACAGCCTCGGGGTGATCCCCCGCCTGCTGGAGATGGGCACCGAGGCCTATCTCCTGGCCGCCTCGCTGGAGGGCGTGATCTCCCAGCGCCTGGTGCGCCGGCTCTGCCCGGAGTGCCGCCGAACGCTCCCTCCCCCACCGGCCCTGGCCCGGGAGCGCCGCGAGCACGACCTTCCCGCCGACGCGCCCTGCTGGGAGGCCGTGGGCTGTGCGGAATGCCACGGCATGGGCTTCTCCGGCCGCACCGCGGTGCCCGAGCTGCTGGAAGTGGACGACGACTTGCGCCAGGGCATCCTGGACCGCGCGCCCCTGCGGGCCCTGCGCGAGCGGGCCTCGCTGGTGCCCCTGCGCCGCGCCGCCCTGGAGCGGGTGGCCAGCGGAGTCACCTCCTGGGCCGAGGTGCAGCGAACGATCCCGTAGGCAGGTGGCTGGTTGCGTTCAGGCCTGGCAGCGCTCTGCTCTCCCCCAAGCCTCCACCGTGATCCGCTGGCATTTCCGCCGAATCCTGGTGGCAACCAGCCCGCACATGACCCAGCGTTAACACGAAAGACCTTAACCCTGGCCTCCGTGTGCCCTACGCTTTACTCTAGGGGAATCTCTTCGTGCCGGCCCGCCCGGCCGGGAACCTGTTGCCAGACGTAAGGAAGAGCCACCATGAAGATTTCGGCCAACCATCAGGACCTCTTCGCCTCGGAGAAGAAGCTCGTCGAGCCGGGCGCCCATTCCAAGAGTCGCGAGGCCTCGGCCGCCCAGGTTCCCGCCGAGCCTTCGGATCGGGTGCAACTGAGCACGTCAAAGGGTTCGGCCACCAGGCCTCCGACCGGCGGCGACGAGCCCCGAGTGACCCGCAAGGAGATCCCCGGCAGCTTCATCGCCGTGATGCCCAGCGAGGGAGTCCTGTCCCTCGCGGGCCATCCGACGGTCCAGGTCGAGAAGGTCCTGGGCGAGGCCAACGGCTCAACCTTCGTGCTGATCAGGCAACCGGAGATGAGCCTGGAAAACCTCCAGACCGAGGGCATCTTCACCCAGGTCTTCCCGAACTACGAGTACAGCGGAGACGTCTTCGACGAACCGGTCGCCTCCGGGCAGCCCGTGATGACGGCGGTGGCCCCTTCGGGTCGGCCCGGCCACCTGGACATCATCAACGTCGACCCGGCCTGGAACATCACCAAGGGGAGCCCCACGGTGATCTCGGCGATCACCGACACGGGCCTGGACGTGGCGCACCCGGTCCTCGCCGGCACGGTGTGGCAGAACCCCAACGAGGTGGCCAACGGTCAGGACAGCGACGGCAACGGCTACGTGGATGACGTGGCCGGGTGGGACTTCACCGACAACGACAACAATCCCAGCGACACCTACAGCACCCACCACACCCACGTCCACGGCATCGTGCACGCCCAGGAGGGCGACAGCGGGGCCACCGGCGTGGCCCCGGGGGCCGTCGGCATGCCTCTGCGGATCTCGGGTGGTAGGCGCTCCTACAGCTCCGCGGTGGTGGCCGAGTCCTACCTCTACGCCCTGAAGCAGGGGGCCCAGAGCATCAACACCAGCTTCAACATCGACGGGTTCGCCGGCGACAAGGCCCTGGAGATGACCTATCGCACCCTGTCCGACAACGACGTGCTGATCTTCAACTCGGCAGGCAACGGATCCACCCGCAACTCTCCGCGGACGAAGTTCGAGGACATCATCCTGGTGGCCAGCACCGACACTTCGGCCGAGCGGGTTGATCAGCGCAGTTCCTTCTCCAACTGGGGACACGGAGTCGACATCTCGGCCCCCGGCCGGGACATCATGTCCACCCTGCCCAACGGTCGGGTCGGAGCCTCCAGCGGAACCAGCATGGCCACTCCCGTCGCGATGGGAGTGGACGCGCTGGTGCGCAGCGCCCACCCCGACTGGACCGCGGCCCAACGCTGGGCTCAGGTCGCCGGAACCGCCGACAACATCGACCAGCGCAACCCCAAGGAAGCCGGCGAGATGGGCTTCGGCCGGGTCAACGCCGGCCGCGCCCTGACCGAAGAGCTCCCCCCGCCGACCCTCTCGGCCCGCGAGACCAAGGATGCCCAAGGGTCCACCACCAGGATCACGGTCCGCTTCGAGAAGGTCTTCGACCCGGCCAGGGCCAACCACGAGGAGGCCTGGCAGGTGCGGAACTCCGAGGGTGAAGTGGTGCTGAAGGGGGCCCCACGGGAGATCCGCCTGCACACCAACGAGATCAGCTTCGACGTGGGCAGCCTTCCGGCAGGCTCCTATGAACTGGTCGGCTCGGCGAAGCACCTGGTCGACCCCTTCGGCCAGCCCCTGGACGGCAACCAGGACGGCACCGCTGGAGACGACTTCGTCAAGGAGTTCGTGGTCCTCCAGCGTCCGGCTTCCGAAGCCTAGGCTTCCCCTCCCCAAGCTCCCCCGAAGAGGCCTCTCCGGGCCGGTCCCACCCTGATGGGACCGCCTCCCTGGAGGGCCTCTTCTTCATGAAGCGCGGCATCCGGGAGGAAGACCGGCGGGTGGGAGACCCGCGACCAGCAGGATTCGGTCCGCGCGGCCACGGCCAGTCCGCCCACCAGGGCCACCCCACGCATGGGAGTCAACGACGGCGCCCCCTGGTGACACCCTGTGGCAGGGGCCTCCAGTATTGTCTGTCTTGAGGACGTCTTCCCCCGCCTGAGACCGAGATGGACGGCGACCGGCGCCGAGTTGGAATCGCGGGGTCGATCTGAAGCTGGAGGTTCCGCCTTGAACACAGCCTGGCCCCGATTTGCAGAATTCTGTGATCGGCACAGTCGCGACTTCATTCCGCGTTCCTCCGGGAAACGCGCCCAGGCGCAGGAAGACAGCCGATTGCACCGCCGCTGCGCAGACCTGCTCGTCCACGGAGACGAGGAGCCCCTGGGCGTCGCGCTGCACAGGGCCTTCCCCGACGAGCAGGAGAGGCCTCGTGCCCTGGCCTTCCTCCGGGCCTGCCTGGAGGATCGCTGGCGCCCCCGAGGCGGTCGCCCGCTGGAGCAGGCTTCCTCCGTCGTCTCCACGCGCTTGCGGGGGGACGCGACCCGACTGGCCGACTTCTTGGAGCGTGGACTGGGCGAGCAGAGGGACCTGGTGGCTTTGGACGCCCTGGCCGACATCTTCCAGAGATATCAAGGTTCCCGCTCCACCTACCTGATGCTGTGCGCCCTCCATGCGGTGCTGCCCGAACCCGGGAAGGGGTTTCTGGACCGCTCGACCGGCTTCGCAGACCTCCTGGCCTGGGGGGCGACACCGTTCCTGCGCGACTTCTGGTTCCGCTTCCAGCGACAGATGGGTGCCACGCGGGTCGCCATCAAGACCGAAGCGGCCCAGAACCTGGCCCGGGAACTCAGCGAAACGGAAGATTCCCTGCGCATGGAGCTCGAGCAGGTTCGCGCCCGGCTCGCGGCCACCGAGACCGAGCTGGCGCGCTTGAGAGAGGAATCCCAGGCAGCAGCGATGCTGGCCCTGGGCATCCGTCTTCAGGAGCGGCCCAATCCGGTCCTGGATCAGATGGTGGAGACCCTGGAGCGCCTGCAGGAACGTGCCGAGAACGACGGCTTTGGCCTGACCGGCGATCTGCTCTCGGCGCTGATCATCCTCGAAGAGGTCCTGGAAGGGCTGCGGAGCCTGGGTTTGCAGCACTTCCCCCAGGATCTCGCGCAGCCGCTGGTCCTGACCGAGAAGGATCTCTCGCGGTATCAGTACACCCGGGGAACCCCCTTCCGGGCCCCGGGAGAAAGCCGCCGGGTCCGCTGCCTCAAGCCCGGCTGGGAGGTGGCGGGGCGCGTGATCACTCCGGCCCGGGTCGAGGAAATCGAAGCCATTGCAGATGGCATCAAGGAGGAGCGATAGCCATGAAGCTGGCGGTCTTGCTGGATCTGGACAACCTCAAGCCCCGGCTGGAGAGCCTCGAGTCCCTCCTGGAGCGACACGGGCAGCCGGTCTACCGCAGGGCCTTCGCCAATTCCCCGGCCGTCATGGCCTCCTATGGCTCGGACTTCCGACGGTTCAAATACCGTTGCGAGATCGTGCCGGGACAACCGGCTCTTCCAGAAGAGGTCGACCAACTGATCTTCCGCACTGCGGAAGAAATCGCCAACAACCCGTCCCTGGGCGTCAAGGTCCTGGCCGTGGTCTCCAATGACAACGGCTACGCCGCCCTGTTCGAGCGATTGGGTCGCCGCGGCATCCGCACCATCGCCATCGGGACCAACGTCGGGCATCGTTTGCGCGAAGCAGCCCATGTGGTGGAAGAACTCGACGAATTGATGCGCCCGCTGTACCTGGGCATCGATCTGGGAACCACCAACACGGTCGTGGCCATCGCCTCGCGAACCCAGGAGACCGCGGCCTGGACCGCCGCCGTGCAGGAGCTCCCTCTGCCCGACGAGCAGGGCTGGCTTCAAGCCCGCCCCCTGATCCCCTCGGCGGTGCGCTTTGGCCCGGATCAGACCGTGGTCGGTGGCATGGCCCGGGCCCAGGCCGCAGCCTGGCGCGACAGCACCATCCTGGACTGGAAACACCAGATCGGGACGGCCAGGCTTGGCGAGCCCTTCACCTATGAGCTCCCTGTCCCCCAGAAGCCCCCCATCCCCGCCCACCCTTGGGCAGAACAGTATTCGAAGTCAGGACGCGTCCTCCCTGAAGAAGCGGCCGCTGCGCTCCTGCAGACCTGCCGCGACCAGTTGCTCGAGCAGGGCCGGCAGGTTCGCGGAATCGTGCTGACCCACCCCGCCTCCTACGAGGTGGATGCCGTCGAGGCGACCCGCCGGGCCGCCCTGCTGAGCGGATGGAGGGAGGACGAGGTCGTCCTGCTGCCCGAGCCCCACGCGGCCCTCTACGATTTCCTCCAGAGGGCCCAGGCTGGAGACATCGCGTTGGACCAGGATCTGTCCCGGCCCACGAACCTGGTGGTCTATGACCTGGGAGGAGGCACCCTGGACGTCTCCCTCCACGAAGTCTGCTGGAACTCGGATCGGCGGCGCTACGACATCCGCGACCTGGCGGTCGGTTCCCGGACGCGGGTGGGAGGAGATCTGGTCGACGACCTGTTCGCAAGCTACATGCTGGAGTATCACCCCGAAATCCGCCGTCTGCAGGAGGAAGACCGCGAACGCGCCCGCATCGAACTGCGCCTGTACGCCGAGAAATTCAAGAAGATGTGGGGTTCGCAGTACGCCGCGGCCCCGAATCGGGAGAACCTGAAGCTGCCCTTCCAGACCCAGTTGCTGGAGGGCCGACTTCCCGTGCGCGTGCCTATGGACGTGGAGACGATCCGCCGCATCCTGGAACCTGTCCTGTGCCCGGATTTGAGCCTGGCGGATGTCCAGCCCATGGACCCGAGCACGGCCTTCGACGACCCTCCCTTCACGGATCGGCTGAACACCTTCGTGGTGCCTGTCCTCGAACTGCTTCTCAAGGCGCGCCAGAACATGGGAAAGCTCCCACGCCTGGATGGCGTGCTGCTCAACGGAGGCATGACCCTCTTCCCCCTGGTGCGCGAGCGCCTGAAGACCCTCTTCGGCGCCGTCCCGCTTCTGACCCATGGCCACCCCGACCACGCCGTCGGTCGGGGTGCAGCCCTCTTCGCGGCAGGAGCCCAGGGGAAGCGGGCCATCCGGGTCAACCCGACGCATATCTCGTTGGAAGTCCAGGAAGAGGGGCGCCCCGTCCTGCGACGCCTGGTCGCCCAGGGACAAGCCTTCCCCCATTCCACCACCATCCAGGGGATGCGGCTGCCTGCCGCCGAGCGAGGGGAGTTGCTTTTCCGCATCTGGGTCGGCATGGGCAACCGACCGGGTCAAAACACCTCCCTGCAGAGATTCCGAAGGGTGGACCTGGCGAGACTTCAAGAAGCCGGGCTGGCCCCTGGAGGTGAGGTCAACCTCCAGGTCGACCTCAGCTTTGAGGAACGACTGGTCCTGATCCTGCAGGACCCGCGCTCGTCTGCGCGGTTCCAGTTGGAGGTCCGCGAGCGCGAGGACCCCTCGGGTCCTGAGCCGAGGCCTGCCCCCCTGCCTGGGGGGGCCATGCCGACGCCCGTTTCGACAACCAGCGGGCTTCTGCATCTGCTGCCGAACATCGGGCGATCCCGCGGACTCCGACCGGCGGAAGGGCCCCCGGTGGATCTCGGTTCGTTGCGCGCCGTGGCGGGTTCCCTGGCCAGGTCTCCCAACGACGGGCAGATCCAGACGCGCCTGCGCCAACTGGTCGTCGCCTCGGCCACCGCCTCCAACCGCCTGGACCTGGCGGAGAGTCTGCTGTCGTGGCTCTCTGGAAGCGGACACCGGGCCTCCGCCCAGCTCCACGTCGCCCTGTGCGTCCTGCCGGCCATCCTCGAGGCCGAGGTTGCAGACTCCACAGCCGAGAGTCTGTTCATGGCCTGGGTGAAGGGGCGCTACCACCTCGGCCTCCTGGAGACCCCCAACAAGGTTCGGACCCCCCTGGCCGAAATTCCCGGACGCCTCCTGTGGGAGGGATGGGAGGATCTGCTGATGGAGGGTTTCAACGAGCTGCCCAACCAGGGCCTGGCTCAGTCCTTCCTGAACGCGATGGGAAAGTGTTGCAGGCCGACCCCCAAGGTCCTCGAGTTCCTGCGCAGGCATTCCGAAGCCCACGTCCTGGCTGTCCGGGAAAAGGCCTGCTGGGCCCTGGCCCGCCTGAACAGCCCGGGCCAACCTCCGGAGTACCGGGTGACGCCTCAGCAGGGGCTGAGTCTGTGCACCCTGGCTTTGAAGCGCCTGGAGGCGACCGAGGAGGACCCGCGAACCCTGCTCAGCCTGACGGCCTGCCTTTTCCAGGGCCTCTCCTGGACCCTGCGCGGAGCCACCCCCAGCCCTGAAGCGACCCGGCGCGTCCAGAAACTCGGGATGACCCGACTCCGTGCCTATCCACGGCTGGGCCAGTTCCAGCAGATCCGGAACGAGGTTGAGAAGAGGTTCGAACTGCTCCCCTCTCTTCTCGCTCCGACGCGCCTGACCGAGTCCGAACAGGAAGTGGTCAAGGGATACCTCCTGGAAGTGGCCCGTTGAAGCGCGAGGATGGCCAGCCTGGCCACGGCTTGACGGTCTCTCCGGACCGACTTGGGAGAGAACCGGCCGCTCAGCCCCCGTCGCTCCCGCGCTCCAGCCTCGCCTCCTCGCGCTCCTCGATCACCTCGATCAGGCGCTCGACGCGTGAGCGGTCCTCCAGCAGCTTGAGGAAGAGGTCGTAATCCGGAGCGGCCAGGAAGGCACGCACCATGGGATCCAAGAAGACCAGGGCCTGGTTGCCCAGGAAGGAGAGGGGCTTGCCCGTCTCCAGCACCAGCAGGGCCGGGCTGGCCAGGCGACGGCGCACCACCTCGCCCGCCACCCGCTGGATCAGGGCCTCCAGGCGCTGGGCCAGCTCGGGGTCCAGGGGCTCGGGGGTCATCGACCACATCCGGGACAGGTTCATAGCCGGGGAAGCCTCCCCTCCAGCAGCGGCAGGGCCTGGGCCTGCAGCTCGGCATCCATGGGCAGGAAGACCGAACTGCGCAGGATCCACCAGCGGCCCCCGGTTGCCGGGACCAGCAAGAGACCCCGGCGCTGCACCTGGAACCCGCGGAACCGGGCCCAAGGATGGCGTTCACGGATTCCTGCGCGGGCCACCTCCAGTTTCTCGTCCTCGAAGCGATACTCGGTGGGCGCCAGGAAGGGCAGAAGCTGGACCAACATCAGCCCGACCAGGGGCAGGACCACGTCCGGCCGGGGCAGGAAAGCCCAGGCCCCGCCCCCCACGAAGCCCACGCCCACGAGGACCAGCGCCGCCAGGAACGGACGGCGCGCCGCCGGGTGGGAGTGGAGGACCTGGCTCATCCCCGGAAGAACTCCAGGGTCTTGATCCACACGTCCTGCAGGTACATCACCCGCCCGATCAGAAGCGAGACCCGGGCCATGACGGTGTAGCCGAAGGCCGCCCCGAACGCGATCATCAGGACCTGGATGCCGATCCGGGCGGCGGTACCGAAGACGGGGCCCTTGTGCTCGACCGAGAAGTAGAAGTACATCAGCCCGGTCAGCACGCCCAGCACCAGGATCCAGTTCAGGAGGGTGGTGGCGACGTCGGGGTTCCCCCAGAGCGGCACCAGGGTAGCCTCCACCTGCTTGAGAACCTGCGCCTGCATCGTGTACACGATGTTGAAGCCTGCGAAGATGCCGACCATGAAGGCCAGGGGCCAGCGGCCCACCCAGGCGATCCGGGGGACCAGCCGGGCTACCAGCATCAGGCCCAGGATCGCGGCCAGCGCGTAGCGCCAGTCTCCCGCCTGCAGCTTGCCCCACAGGTTGGGGTAGAGGACCTGCCAGAAGCCGATGCACATCCAGTAACCGGCCGAGACCCCCACGAAGATGTGCTCGGCCAGCTTGTAGAAGACGTTGTCCTTGTAGAGGAAGCTGAAGACGCACAGCGTCAGGAAGCCGCCCACCCACAAGCCCACCACCTGGGAGAAGGACGAGGTCTCGGTCATCGGTTCCGCTCCTGACGGCGCCTGCGCTCGCGGCGATCGGCGAAGTACAGCAGGTTGGCCACGACGATGAAGCCGGCGATCACGAAGTGGACCACGGACTGGGCGTCCATGCCGCGGGTGGCGGTTCCGGGGTGCCCCACCATGACCTCGTACTCCGCGGCCCCGCGCAGTCCGCTCAGGAGCCCCTGGACCTGACCGGAATTCAGGAACGGGTAGGCCTCGGGGGCGGTCACCGCCGTCACGCCCGCCACCAGGGGGCGCCCGTACTGGGTGGCCACCACCCGCACGTGCTGCAGGAGACCAGGGTTGCCCATCGACCAGTCACAGACCAGATCGAAGCTCTTCCAGCCCCGGACCCGGCTCATCAGGGGGAGCTCGTCCACCCTGCGCCCCGCCAGATCGGTCGAGTAGATGTTGCGGAAATCGTCCGCGATGCCTCGCAGGACGACCTCTCCGCCGCTCTTGTAGCCCAGGTTCACGTAGTCGAGACCCTCGGCGCGGTCCATCTCGGCTCCCACCTGACGCAGGGCCTCGCGCGCGAAGAGGGCCCCCTCGGGCCACAAGGCGATGGCGACCACCTTGGCCTCCTTTCGGAACGCGTGGCGCAAGGCGGCCAGGGCCATGGGGTGACACTCCACCTTGGTGCCGGGCCCGTAATCAAAGGACATGCACACCAGGGCCCCGGGCGGCAGGGCCTCAACGGCAGCGTAGACGCCTCGGGTGGGCGCCGAGGGCTCGATGGGCAGGCGCAGGGGCCAGACCAGGGGAGCCACCACGGCCAGGGCCACGACCAGGAAGATCCAGCGCCGATCCAGGTCGGCCAGGCGACGCAGCATCACTCGGAGCCTCCCAGGTAGGAGCGCTCGATCCCCAACAGGATCTTCAGCGAGACCGAGATCAGGCCCACCGAGGCTCCCAGCATGATGGCCCTCTGCCCGGCGGCGTTGAAGCCGCCCATGATCCAGTCCTCGACGATCACCCCGATCTCGAAGCGCCCCAGGAAGGGCAGTTGATTCCAGAGGGCCTCGCCCAGGGGCACCCGGAAGAGCATCACCAGGAAGGCCGTGCCCAGCAGCAGCGTGGACTCGATGGAGCGGGCCTTGAAGGCCCGGAAGGAGGCCGAGGCGATGAAGAAGGCCAGCAGGCTGTAGGTGGCCGCCGAGAGCGGCGTGAAGACGTGGTTGAAGAGCCAGTCGAAGGCGGTGCCCTCGTCGATGGGCAGGTGCCCCGCGGGCCTCAGGAAGAGGCCCAGGACCAGGGTGGTCACCAGGGAGACGAGCAGGACCAGGTTGAAGCCCCAGCCCGGCGCCTGACGCTGGATCTTGTGGCCGTTGACCACCAGCAGGCTGGCCGCCCCCAGCACGTAGGCGAAGGTCAGGATGATGTTGTAGAAGTCGTTGAAGAGGTCCCCCAGCCAGGCCAGGGGCGTGGCGTAGAACTGGAGGATCATGACCAGCCCGGCCACCAGGGTGATCAAGAGCGGGATCTCGCGCTTCATGAGGTCTGCAAGAGCTCCTTGATCCAGGTCAGGCCCAGGCTGAGCAGCACCGCGCCAGCCAGGATCGAGGCCATGATGGCGGCCTTGGCGGCGTCCTGCCCCTTGAGGCTGCCCACCTGCATGGGATCTCTCGAAAGCCAGGCCGACGCGGCGTACAGCTCCTCCCCGATCAGCGTGTAGTCGCAGGCCGCGACGAAGAAGGGCAACTGCGAGGCCGAGGCCGAGCCGGCGATCTGGATCGCTCCGGTGGCGTTCCCGGTCTCGGCCAGGATCAGGGCCTCGGCGAAGAAGGTGCCCATCAGGAAGTTGGCGGCCGGGCGCTCACGCAGCATCATGCCGCTGACGCCGGCGGCAAAGCCGAACTGCTCGTCCGAGAGATAGCAGATGTCGTCGCGCTGGAAGGACTCCGGCCGCCCGGCCGCGGTGTAGGCCTCGGCCACCACCTCCTGGGCCATCGACATGACCACCGAGCGCGAGTTGGGCACCAGGATGGGCGTGTCATACTCGGCGGTGCGCCGGGCCACGTGCCCCAGGATGGACAGGGAGGCCAGGGTCTGGATGTCATCCACGTCGGCCAGTCCGGGCACGTACAGCACGGGCTTGCCCATCTCGGTGGCGCGCCCCACGGCCTCGTCCAGGGCGGCCAGTCCGGCGATGGGCCGGATGAAGAGGTCCTTCCGGCGGGCCCGGAACAAGAACCAGGCGATGCAGCCCGACAAGAGCAGCACCCCGACCAGGTTGTTCCACTTGACCCAGTTCAGCACCGGCACCAGGTCTCGGCGTGCACGCAGGGCCCCGGTCCCGGGATCCAGCAGGCAGGCCACATCCCGGCTGGTCAGGAGGAAGAGGCCTGAGGGCAGCACCTCCAGGCCGGCGGCCAGGCCCGAGAGGACCGGAGAGCGCCAGCGCTCGGCCCCGCTGGTCGGGTCCAGGGCCACCAGGCGGCTGGTCGGCTGCCCGGACCAGGGGCTGCGATCGGATGCGTTGACGTAGAGGGCGCCCTCCGTCCAGGTCCAGCCGGGCTCCAGTCGGCCGGTGAAGGCCCAGCGCTCGCGGCCCGTGCTGGGATCGAAAGCGTGCAGCACCAGGGGTTCCTCGGGGTGCCGGAAGTCCTGCCGGCGGCTCTGCCCGGGCTTGTGTTCGGGGAGGCGCCGAGTCGCGTACAGCAGCACGTCGCCGGCCAGTTCAGCGGGAGCCGCCAGGGCCGGATTCTCCAACAGCGCGTCCCGCGGGTGTCCCGCCAGCGGGACGGCGCTGGTTTCCCGCAGGGCATACAGGCGATGGCCCTCGACGGGACGGAAGACGGGGCGGTCCTCGCGCAGATCCCGGATCACCCGCCCGCGCGGATCCAGGTCCACCTCGCGGGAGGTTTCCTTCTGAAGGATCAGCAGGTCGACGGGGGTCTGCAGGACCTGGGCCGGGGCCCCTGCCAGGAAGACCGGCGTCCCCAGGGGGAGTCCATCCTCGAAGCGGAGGATGAGCCAGCGAGTCCTCATGCGGGGATCTTCCGCGGAAGCCTGGGGATCAGGTTCAAGGCTGAAGAGGTGAAGCCGACCCGCCCGGAGGACGGGCGCCACCGCCGGCGTCCCGGCAATCCGGGACTCCCATGTGAGCTGGCCGGAGGTCGGCTCCAGCCGGGCCAGTCGGACCTCCCCGGGGGCCGCGATCTCCAGAAGCAGGGACTCACCGAGCGGCCGGGGCTCCCGAGCCAGAGGCCCCTCCAATGGGAGGGTCCAGGCCGGCAGGGCGGAGTGACGGCTCCAAGCCACCAGACGGCGTCCCTTGGGGCCGGCCTGCTCGGCCAAGGCCAACCGACCAAGGATCCAGGGTCCGCTGGCGGGGGCCTCTCCCAAAGCGACGGCCCAACGCAGGGTTCCATCCTGACCGGAGAGCAGCGCCAGCCGCTCGGGTCCAGGAGGAGCACTCGGAGGATCCTCGGAGGCTCGCAGGTACTTCGAGGTCGTGCGCGTGGGGGGGAAGGGCTTCAGGCGAAGCAGCAGGTCCCCCTCCCAGTCCTCGCCCGAGACCAGGTCCATACCCAACGGCTCGCGCCACACCGCCGTCCCGTCGGCCAGATCCCGACAGACCAGGTTCAGGCCCTCTCGGCCGCGCTCGGCCAGCACGACGCCCGGGCCCAGGACCTCGGGTCCCCAGGCCAGGTCCAGGCCCTCGAGGTGCCAGAGTGACCGTCCTGTCGCGGGATCGAACGCCTCCAGACGGTCCAGACCCACCGCCAGCCAGACCTCGTCGTTGCCGGGCACCAGCGACATCTCGCCCGCCCCGCGCAGGGGCCGATCCCACACCACCCCACAGTCCCGGGGGTCCAAGGCCGACAGCCAGTCCTCCGAGCCGACCAGACGCAGGCCACCGGCCTCCCAGGTCTCGACCCCGGCCCGGGCCGGCGCGCAGAGCGCAGCGCACCAGCCCAGCATCCACAGGAGGGCGAGCAGCAGTCTTCCGACAGGGAAGGTCACGGCGAGAGGCCTGGCTGGAGGCCGGCGGGGACGGGTCATGGGATGGCGCTGGCGTTTCGCGGGGCCGTGGGCGAGTCCTGCGCAGGGGCTTTCCGGTGCTCGCGCCACTGCAGCCCGGACCGCTGCACACGGGGCTCGCCCCACCCGGCCTCGCTGAAGTCCAGGGAACCCGGGGAGAGGGACCCGGCCTTCGCTGTGGCATACTACCAGCAGGCATGAGCACGAAGATCTGGGAGGTGGCATGAAGACAATCCTGCTGCGCGACATGGATTCCAACCCGGCTCTCCTCAAGGAGGTCGTCGAAGTCCTGGAGAAGGGCGGCTTGGTCTGCCATCCGGCCCCGACCGGCTACAAACTGGTGGCCGACCTGGGCTCGCCAGAGGCCATCACCGCGATGCTGCAAGCCAAGCGCCGCATCGGCCACGCTCCGGCGCTGGTCTTCCTGCCCGACGCGCGCTGGGCCGAGAAGGTGGCCGAGACGGTCAGCCCGGAGGCCCGCAAGCTGATGCGCGCCTTCTGGCCGGGACCGGTCACACTGCTGTTCGCCGCCAGCCACGAGCTGCACCCCAAGGTCCGCAAGCCGCTGACCAAGGCCAAGGGATGGCTGGGGGTGCGCGTCCCCGAAGACCCCGTCTGCCTGACCGTGGTCCGCTCGTTCCGTCGGCCTCTGCTGGTGTCGTCGGCCAACCTGGCGGCCAAGCACGGCGCCCACTCGCTGGCCCAGGTCAAGAAGAACTTCGGCCGCTCGCTGGATCTGCTGATCGAGGCCGGGGACATCACCCCTGCCGAGAAGTCGACCCTGGTGGACGTCACCAGTTCCCCGGCCCAGGTGATCCGAGCGGGAGCCGTCCCCGAAGAGAAGATCCTGGCCATCCTGGGCGGGTGAGGCCATTCTCCGGGGGATGCCCGGATCGGGCGGCGGCTGGCTCGTGCCTGGTCCGGTCTCCCGCCCCACCGGGCCGGCCCTGCGGGACGGCATCGACGTGACGGCCAGGGGGGGGGAACCCCTCGACCCGGGGGCGAAGCGCCAGGGTTTGAAGGGAGATTGCCCCGTGTCTGATTCCCCCGCTGGTCCCGAGCGCAAAGGCCCCGACTACCTCCTGATCGGCATCCTGGCCGGCATCCTCCTGGGAGCCCTCTTCGGCGGGGCCTTCCCGCAGACCGCCGTCCACGTCAAGTTCATGGGGGACCTGTTCATCCATGCCCTGATGCTGATGGTGGTCCCGTTGGTCGTGGCCTCGATGGTGGTGGGCATCTCCAACCTGGGCGACATCCGCACACTGGGAGCCATCGGCGCCCGGACCATCGGGATCTTCCTCTTCAGCACCGCCTTGGCGGTCCTCCTCGGCCTGGCGCTGGTCTACCTCATCCAACCTGGGCAGGGCCTGTCCAGCGGTGAGGGACTCCCCCAGGCCGCCTACCGCATCGAGGGAGACCGACTCTTCCTTGAAGGCGGAGCCCGCTTCAGCCGAACCGACTACGACCAGCGCTACCTGCTGACCCTGGCCGACCAGCCCGTGTGCGCCAGGCTGAAAGGGCGCGACGGCAGCAGCGCCAGCTCGGTCCAGGTCGAGTACTGGCGGCAGTGGCGCTGGCTGAAGCCCTGGCAGGCGTCCGCCGTCCTGGGGGTGAGCGAGGACGAGCTCTGGGACCAGGTCCAGGCCGGCCACGTGGAGATCCGCGAGCTGGCCGGTCGAACCGAAATCCGCGTCCTGGTCAGCCAGGACGAGGAGGGGCAGAAGGTGGTTCCCTCCGCCCAGGGCACCGGGGTGAACCTCGAGCTCCCCGTGGCCCAGAGGCTGGAAGGCAAGCAGCGCACGATCCTGGACGTCCTGGTCGAGGTCCTGGTGGGCCTGGTCCCGACCAACCTCTTCAAGGCCATGGCCGAGGCCGAGGTCCTGCCGCTGATCCTCTTCTCGCTGGTGCTGGGCGGGGTGCTCAGCACGATGGGCGAGTCTGGACGCCCCGTCCTGGCGGTCTTCCAGGGGCTGAATGACGCCATCATGCACATGGTGCACCTGCTGATGTATACCGCCCCCCTGGGCGTCTTCGGCCTGATCGCCGCCCGCCTGGGCGAAGCCGGCGGGTGGATGGGCTTCCTGCCCGAGCTGACCCGCCTGGCCGCCTATACCGTCACGGTGCTGGCCGGCCTGGGAATCCACAGCCTGGTGACGCTGCCCGTGCTGCTGATCCTCCTGACCCGTCGCTCGCCCCTGCCGTTCCTGACCGGGATGATGCCGGCCTTGACCACGGCCTTCTCGACCGCCTCCTCCTCGGCCACCCTTCCGCTCACGATGGAGTGCCTGAAGGGGAAGCTCGGGGTCTCCGCCCGCACGACCAGCTTCGTGGCCCCCTTGGGAGCCACCGTCAACATGAACGGGACGGCACTCTTCCAGGCCGTGGCCGCCGTCTTCATCGCCCAGATGCACGAGATCCCGCTCGAGCCGGTGAGCCTCTTCCTGATCTTCCTGACGGCCACCCTGGCCGCCGTGGGAGCTGCCGGGATCCCCGAAGCCGGCCTGGTGACCCTGGTCATCGTGCTCAAGGCCGCGGGCCTGCCCATCACCGGCATCACGATGATCCTGGTGATCGACTGGTTCCTGGATCGCTGCCGCACGGCCGTGAACATCTGGGGTGACGCCGTGGCCGCTGCCGTCGTCGACCGCTTCGAGAAGGCGGCGGGGCCACCCGAAGACCCTGCGGAGGCGAAGGCCGAAACGGCGGGCTGAACCGGTTCCCGAAGGAGCGAAACGCCGCCGGAGGCCGACACCGAACCCGCAGGCTGAGTCGATCCCCGGGGCTCTGCAACGCAGCGTCCCTACTGTCGATGCAGCGTCCACGAGCCCACGGGCTCGGCCCACTTGTTGGCGGCGAACCAGGTTCCCGAGGCGGACTGACCGCTGACGCGCCCCTTCAAGGTGCCGCCGAAGGTCACCTTGCCTTTGGTGAACGCACCCGACAGGGCCAGGTTCAGGTTGCCTGCCTTGTCGATGGTTCCCTGGCAGGTCCCCGTGACCGGGTCCTTGCCGTATTTTCCACGGACCTGTCCGGAGACATGGGTGCCGTTGATGGTCAGGCTCATCGAGCCCGTGGCCTGGCCCGAGAAACTCCCCGACCAGGTCCCGTCATAGCTCGGAGCGGCTGCCTCTGCCAGGCGGGCCACCTCCTTCTTGAAGGCTTCAGGCCCCTCGGTGTAGCGCAGTTCGATCAGCTTCTCCATGACCTCGGCCGTCGGGGTGATCCCCAGCTTCTTGAGGCTCTGGCGCAATCCGTCCAGGGACTTGGACACCTGCTTCATCCGGGACTCCAGGTCCTTGCTGGACAGAATCCTCAGCAGGGCCACGTCGTCCAGGTTTCCGTACAGATGGGGGCTCGCGCGGCGGATCCGGGCCAGCTCGCCGGGCTTCTGATACTTGGCCAGGGCCTTGAGGTAGTCCTTGAGCATCTGATCCTTCAGGGCTCCCACCAAAGGCAACCCCCGGGACTTCATGCTCTTCTCCAGGGCCTTGCGCTGCAAGGCCAGCAGGCGGGCCTCCGCTTCGTTGGCGGGAGGCCGACCCAGCAGACGACGATACTCCTCCGCGGCATCCTTGGCTTCGGAGGCCGTCACCATCAGATCGACCACGGTCCCCATGGGGCCGACCACCGAGGTCTGCACGCTGACGGCCACCTGACCCCCTTCGGCGGTCACGGCGCCGACGTTCTGCTTGCGCTCCTCGTTGAAGCCCTCCAAGGCCTCGACGGCGCGCTTCTCGGTCCGCGCGTCGAAGATCCCCTCGGCCTGCTTCCAGCGGGCCTGGACCGCCGCCTTGCGGTCCAGCGCATTCTTGCCCCAGAGGATGGCCCCCGCGCCGGTGACCAGGATCCCGCCGATCAACAGGCCCAGGGCAATGGCCCCACCCCAGGGCCGGCGCCTGAAGAACAGGTTCATCGGTGTCATGGCGCTGCCTCCGTCACCAGGGTCTGGGCCCCCCACAACCGGTCATCCCGAAAGTTGAGGATCAGGCGGTTGCGGTAGTTCAGCACGGTGATCCGGCCGAACACCGGGGAGTCCTTCCGAATCACCAGGTCGGGCTCACCCAGGGTCTGGACAGCCTGTTCCTCGGTCCAGGAGGGATCGAAGGCCAGCGGACTCAGACCCGTCGGGGCGGCCGGCCGGAGCTCCTGGGCCGGGGCCTCGCTCTGCAGCCGTCCGTTCAGGAACCCGAAGGCCCGAGGCTGCCAGGATCCCGCCAGCAGGGCGTCTCCACCCTGCGCGCGGTACCAGGTCCAGACCTCGGCCCGGGTTCCGCTGTCCGGGTCCAGGGCGACCAGGAACTGATCGGGCATTCCCAGGGCCCCGACCAGGGTCTTCTGGTCTGCGGACAGGGACACCCGACGCTCCAGGACCGGCAAGGGCGTGGTGCCCATCTCGCCTTCCAGCGCCACTCCTCCCATCTCCAGGGCCGAGGCTCCTCCTGCCCCTCCGAGAGGCAGCGTGGGGCTCGACCCTTCGAAGGTCGGGTCCAGGTGGGCCCGGAGGGCCAGATAGCCCGGCAGCAGAATCGCCGAGGCCAGGGTGACCCCCAGAAACAGGACGGGCCAGAGCCAGGAGGTCCGCCGGAAGGCAGCCGTCAGGCTGGTCCCCACGGCCAGCAGGGCCAGCAGGACGACCCCCGGGACCAGACTTCGGGTGCTTCCCAGGACGAGGTGTTCCACCAGGGGAGCGACTGGCAGGACCAGGACCAGAGGGAGCAGGCAGCCGGCCTGCAGCCAGCAGGAGAGGCCTCGGGGAGACGCTGAGGCCGCAGGCGCCGTGGAAGGGAACGAAGGTCCGGTGGGCCGGGTCCCGCCGGGCTGAGCTGAAGCCAAGTCCAGGCCACACTGCCGACAGAAGCGGCCTTGGGCGACCCGGGGGGCGGCGCAGCGAGGACAGGATGTCGATGAGGTCGAGGCGGTCATTCCTGGGGCGCCCCACTTGGAGTGTGCATGGCGTCATCCTCCCTGCGAAAATCGGGTCAGGCCGGGTTCAGCGCATCGTCTCGCCGCCGTCCAGGACCAGCATCTGGCCGGTCAGGAAGTCCCCCCCGGCAGCCAGATAGCTGACGGCCTCGGCCACGTCCTCGCTGCGGCACAGGCGTTTGAGCGGGATGTCGCGGGTCAGCACCTGGCGCAATTCCGGCCCGCCCTCATCCACCCAGGGTTCATCCATCAGCCCGGTGGCAATCGTATTGACCCGGACGTGGGGGGCCAGCTCGCGGGCCAGCGATCGGGTCAGGGAATGCACGGCCGCGCAACTGGCGGCGTATTGGGTGTGCATGCCCGTCAGGGCCGAGGTGCTGGTGACGTGGATGATCTTGCCGTATTCCTGGGCCTGCATCACCCGGGCCGCGGCGCGGCTGCAGTAGAAGGTGCCCTTCAGACCCGTCTTGAGGACCTCGTCCCACATCTCGTCGGTGATCTCCGGCAAGGCCGCGTCGTTCCATGCGAAGATGTTGTTGACCAGCACGTCCAGGCGGCCCATGATCTCCAGGCCTGCCCCCATGGCCCCCACCACGGCCTGCTCGTCGGCGACATCAAAGGGCAGTGCCAGGATCCGGGCCAGGGTGTCCACCGACTGCAGCTCGAAGATCTCGTCTTCAGGGCCGTTGATCAACAGGGCGAATCCGGCCTGGGCCAGGGCAAAGCAGATGGCCGGTCCGGCGGTTCCCCGCCAGTCCGTCACCATCGCGACGGGATGGGCGTTGCTCAAGGTTCTCCCTCGATTTCCTCCAGGAGTCGGGCGGCTTGAGGGTCCAGATCCCGCAAGAGTCGGACCACCCCCGCCAGGGAATCTTCGCAGGGCAAGGCCTGGTGGCCTTCCCCGGGCCAGAGCCGGCACGCCCCGGATTCCGGGTCGCCGGTACCATCCGTCGGCCGAGGTGCGGGATGGAACAGACCGCCTGCCTCCAGACCCGCCTCCGACCACAAGCGCGCAGCCCGAGCGGACTGCCCACGGCGGACCAATGCCCGTGCGGCCAGGGCCTGCAGACACTGCAGCCGCCCGGCAGCCCGGGGCCGGCCTCCCAGCGCCCGAACCAGTCGTGCGCCCCGCTCCAGCGCTGCCGGAGACCCCTCCAACAGCACCAGCCCGCCGGCCAGATCGATCCGGTCCTCGGACAGGTCGGGAAGATCCTCCAGCACGTGCATGGCCAGGGGCTGGCCCGGAGAGGGGACGCTCAGGGGGCCCTCCGGGCCCAGGTGCCCCACCAGGACCCCCTCGCCCAGCGCCGGGGCCACCCTGCGGAGAAGCCCGTCGTCGGCCTCCTCCATCAGCACCAGACGCGAATCCGCCACCGGCTCGCACGGGTCGGGGAAGGCCGGACACCCCAGGACCAGGGTGGCCTCCAAGGCGCGTCGGTGCGGCCGCCCCCAGATCCCGACCACCGGCCAGTCGGCTCGCACGGCCAGACGGCCCAGCGCCAGGATCCGGGGCCCCACCCCCAGCAAGGTCATGGGTTCTGGACTCAAGCTCCCTCCCAACCGGAGTTTCTCGAGGGAGCAGGGGGCTCCCAGGATCTCGCCCCCCTTCGGGAGAAGGGGTCTTCCTCCCCCACGCCATCTCGGGCAAGGAGGAGCGGGCCACGACCAGGCGCGAATGCGGCGCCACCCAATCGCGATGAGGAGATCTGATAGGGCGATGGGCCTTCGCAGGATGAAAGTCGACAAGCTGGGAATCGACCTCTTGACCCACGATCCGGTGGTCATCCTCAAAGACGTGGACGGGAAGCACCAGCTCCCGATCCTGATCGGACCCTTTGAGGCCACGGCCATCGCTCTGGCCCTGGAGAAACAGGTCGTACCGCGCCCGCTCTCTCACGACCTGATGAAGTCGATCATCGAGTCCCTGGATGCCCAGGTCGAGAAGATCGTCATCGACGACATCAAGGAGAACACGTTCTTTGCCAAGGTCATCCTGCGAGCCGGTGGGGACCCGGTGGAGATCGATGCCCGCCCTTCCGACAGCATCGCGCTGGCCCTGCGCACGAACTCCCCCATCTTCGTGTCCGAGCAGATCATCCTGGCCGAGGCCCTCGAGGACAAGTCCGCCGAAGACCAGGATGTCACGGCGTTCAAGAGCTACATCGAGAACCTCAAACCCAGCGACTTCCGCAAGGACACCTGAGCCGTCCGGTCGCCCGGCGTGAATTCCGCCTTTACTCCCAGGGAATCTGCGTGATAATGGAGTTGCAGGGAATTCCAGAAAATCGAGGCATCATGCTCCTGGGCCCGTCACCCTGAAAGCATGAATCCCGCAGGAGGCCTTGCACAGACAGGCTGCATCTGACCGTCTCGGGTCCTCCGACAAACCCGGAGCGGTTGCCAAGGGGCGTTGAAATGGCTTTCTACGGCATCGGCAACCTGTTCGGCAATCTCGTCCGCCCGGAGACTCGCGAGAAGGAACAGGCCCGCGAAGCCGAGGAGAAGAAGGCCGAGCAGGAAAAGGCTGCGAAGAGTGAGGACGCCGCCAAGGGCCAGCAGGCTCGGGAAGCCGAGACGGCTTCCCAGGCCGAGGCCCAGAGGCAGCGTCTGCTTCAGTTGCAGGAGAAGGTCGCCCGGCGCCTGGAGGACTTCGTCCGGGCCTCGGGCCGCGAAAAGTCGCAGAGCGCCGACAGCGACACCGAGTCCCTGCTTCGGCAGATGGAGAACGAGCAGGATTCGTTCACCCCCGAAAACCTCCAACGCCTGCGCCAGCTCAGCCAGAGCACCAAGGGGGTCCTGCAGGCCAGCCGCGAGGGCCAGTCCGAGTCCCAGGCCAGACAGGATACGGGGCGCCCCGAGGCGGGGCGGCCGCAACCCGGGACCTCGCAGGACCAGGAACTGCTCATGCGCCGGGCTGCCCAGGAACTGAAGAATCAACTGCAGCACACCGAGGCGCAGACCACCGGTCGGGCCCAGCAAGAGGCCCGCGAAACCGGCCGCGACACGGCCACCGACACGCGCTCGCAGAAGGCCCAGGAGGCGCGTTCGCAGTCGACGGCACCCGAGTCCGGGGCGGCTCGCGCCGAGAAGCCGGTGCCAACGCCTGCCCAGCCCGAACAGGCCAAGGCCCAGGCCCCCAAGCCCGAAGCCGCCAGGCCCGAACAGGCCAAGGCCCAAGCCCCCAAGCCCGAGGCCGCCCAGCCCGAACAGGCCAAGGCCCAGGCCCCCAAGCCCGAAGCCGCAAAGCCCGAACAGGCCAAGGCCCAGGCCCCCAAGCCCGAGGCCGCAAAGCCCGAACAGGCCCAGGCCCCCAAGCCCGAGGCCGCCAGGCCCGAGCAGGCCCAGGCCCCCAAGCCCGAGGCCGCCAGGCCCGAGCAGGCCCAGGCCCCCAAGCCCGAGGCCGCCAGGCCCGAACAGGCCAAGGCCCAGACACCCAAGCCCGAGGCCGCCAGACCCGAGCAGGCCCAGGCCCCCAAGCCCGAGGCCGCAAGGCCCGAACAGGCCAAGGCCCAGACACCCAAGCCCGAGGCCGCCAGACCCGAGCAGGCCCAGGCCCCCAAGCCCGAAGCCGCCAAGCCCGAACAGACCAGGGGCCAGACTCCTGGTCCCGAGGAAGCCCCTGCTCGCGAAGCCGGCGGCAAGAACCAGTCCGAACCGGCCGCCCCCCGCCCCGAGACCATGCGAGCCCGTCCCCAGAGCGCCGGCAAGCAGGCCTCCGAAGCCCGGACGGAGTCCAAGGCGCCCGAGGGCAAGCCCGCAGAGGGCCAGGAGTCCGCCTCCCGGACGCAGGGACCTGGAACCCCCGCCCGCTTCGCGACGTCCCAGAGACCAGGGGCGGAGGCCCGTCTGCCGGGGCAGGGACCTGCGCAGCCTGAGGAGGCCAACCGCCCGGAGGCGGCCCGACGGGCTGCCCCCCAGGCCGGGACCGAACCGACCAGGTCCAAGGACGCCACTCCGGAGGGTCCACGCACCGCCCGGGGTCAGGAGACGGCCGGAGGCGCGGGCGTGTCCACCGGTGGGACGACCCAGGAGAAGAGCCAGGCCCGACTGGGCGACTCTCGATTCGCCCCCCACATGGATCCCGAGAACCCTGCTCAGGGCAAACCCTCCGACCAGGCCAACCGCACCCCTCAGGGCAACCAGGGCAAGGAGCAGGTGGGCCAAGCAGGCAAGAACGCCCCGGGAACCAGCCCTCAGCCTGAAGGCAAGCTCTCAGGCCAAGGCCTGGGCTCGATCCGGGGCGGTTCATCCGGTCCGATCCCGGGTCGTCCGTTCGGGTCCCAATCGGGGGCGACGCGCTCTGGGGACCAGGCCCACCAGCCTGCCCCCCAGAAGACCTCCCCCGATCCGAGCCAGGCCAACAAGCCGCCCCAGGCTTCCACCCCCAAGCCGGAAGGAGGCGTCTCGACCCTGGGCCTGGGCTCGATCCGTCCGGGTCTGCCCGAAGCCGACTTCAACCGGCCGCTTGCCGGGCCTTCCCCCGGAAGTCGGGAAGCAGATCCCCCTGCGCGGCAGACGGCCCCACCTCCCCCGGAGCCCCAGGATACGCTGGAAATCTCGCTGCCCCCCCGAGCCTCCAGGGGCGGGGGGCTTCCCGGGCACCCCGGTTCAATCGGAGCCCCCGGAGCCTCGGGCGCGGCGCGGGTCCCCACGTCGCCCCGGGTCGTCGCCGAACAACCCACCGCAGGCACCGGCAACCCTCCGCCGCCGGCCGAACCCGAGGCCCAAGGCATGGGCCTCCAGAGCATCCCGGCCATCGGAGCCTCTCCGCGCCCGCTGCCCGGACTGACACCCCGTCCAGTCGGTGGCCCCCTGGCCCCGGATCCCCAATCCCCGGTGGCTCCCGACAGGATGCCAGCGCAGCTCCGGCGTGGCCAGATCCAGCCCGAGATGATTCCGGGTGCCTCCAACCCCAACGTCCCCCGCCCCGTGCACCTGGGGGCCATTCGACTTCCTGCTCCGGATGGTCGGGATGACTCGGGGAACCGGAAATCCGAGCCCACCGACGACTTCGGGATCGAGAGCGTGGACACGATCGGCCGAGGCGCGCCCCCACGCCTGACCCCACGACCGGGGCTCCACCTGCCCGTGCGAGGGCCACAAGGCCCCCGCCCGGAACGAGGTCCCGTCGGGCGTGTCGAAGGCTGGCTTCCCGAAGACGGTCCGACGGATTCCAGCACCCGTGGCGGGCCGAGGGGCGCTGGCCCGTCCGCCTCCGACCCGGGCATCGAGATGGGAGGGCTCTCCCTTCCCCGAGTGAGCACCCCCAGGCCCCCCGCGCTGCCCCTCTTCCAGAAACCGGAATTCCTGGACCTCAAGGCCCCCCGAGCCGACCACGTCCACCCGTCTGCCCCCCAGGACGGGCTGGTCATGGACGATCCCCTCCACCCCGCTCCCACACACCTGAAGTTCAAGACCCTGGAAGGCTCGCCTTTCCGCTCTCCGAACCAGACGGTGCCGGAGACGCCCCGGCCCGAGCGCCCCTTCCGTCCCTTCTCGCCGCTCCCCAAGGGAGACTGGGGCGCCAGCCGACAAGAGGCCGTCGGTCCCGCTGCTCCTGGCACCGGTCCCACGCTGCCTGGGGCGCCGGCACAACGACCAGCCCCGGGCCAGACCTCACCCCACATCGAGATCCTGCGGCCGCGGTCCGGCGGGATTCAAGGCCGGCTTCTGCCCGGTTTCGGCATGAACCCGGACCAGGGCCTGGTGGGCCCGAACCTGCGCCCAGGGCCCTCGCCCCTGGCGACCGACCCTTCCGGTGAAGCCTTCCAGGTCCAGATGGCGGGCCGGATCCTGAGCGGGGAATCCCATTTCGTGGCCAGCACTGCCGGCTTCGCAGGCCGGACGGCGGGACCCGCGATCCCGGCCGAGGTGGGGGCCACGATCGCCTCCGCCACGCGCCAGGACGGACGGACCGACCCCGTGGGGCAGATGCGCGCGGGCCTCCCCCGCGGTCCGCTGACCGGCGGACGCCCGGTCGTCTCGCAGATCCCCATCTACCAGCCCGTCCTGGACCTGATCTATCAGATCCGCGGCAAGGCCAAGGTCGAACAGGAGAGCAGCCCGATCAAGATGACCTTGTCGGGCTCGGTGGGAACCCTCGAGCGGCAGGCCTACGTCCCACGAGAGGCCCCTTCGGCCCTGCCCGGTCCGCAAGCTGCCGCCTCCCGGCAGACGCCGACCGGCGCCGAGGTGCGCCCCCAGACCCAACACTTCCAGCCGGCGCAGCGCGAGACGGCTGAACCGGCCCAGCGTCGGGTCCACACGGCCTCCGAGCAGAACCCCCTGCTGGGCACCATGACGGCCTCGCTGCGCGGTCCGGCACAGCCCGTGCGTCGAGAGTCTGCGGCTGCAACCCGCGTCGAGGGCGCGCACGCCAAGGCCGAGACCTCGTCGCAGCGGGTCGTGGAGACGGGCGACGCCCCGGGTCGGGGCGGTGGCGGCGGGACCGCTGGAGGCGAGCGCGGATCGGGCGGCCAGGGCGGCCAGGGCCAATCGGAAGGTGGGGCCCCCGGAAGCCTGTCCGAGATGCAGTCCCGGTTCCGGGTGCAGACCATGCGGGCCTCGGCGACCCATGAAGCCTTCCGGATCAGCATGACCCGGATGCAGAACCCCGTCGGAGCCCGACACAGCGAGATGGCGACCCGCTACGCCACCACCTCGATCCCGACGCTTCTGAAACGAATCTACCGCAGCCAGGATCTGGAAGGACTGGACGAGGCGGAAGCCGTCAACAGCCTGGCCTTGATGCTCAAGCTGAGCGGCGAGTTCACCTATGACCACTCTGCCCGGGTGCTGGACTTCGCCATGGAACTGGCCGATGAATTGGGCATCGAAGACCGGGAGATCCGCCATCAGGTCGGCCTGGGGGCCATGTTCAAGGATATCGGCGAAGCGGGGCTGCTGCTGGCCCAGCAACCGGACGAGCAGATCGACGAGATCTCCAGGTTCATGTCTTCACAGGACATGCGCCGGGCCAGCCTGCTGCACGACATCGGGAAGATCCAGATCCCCCGGGACATCCTGTGCAAGCCCGGCCGCATGACCGACGAGGAATACCAACTGATGAGGATGCATCCCATCTACGGGGAGCAGATGATCTACCCCATCCTCTCGTTGCGCCACCTGTGCCCCACCATCCGCGGCCACCACGAACGTTGGGACGGCAAGGGCTATCCCGACGGACTGAAGGGCGAGCAGATCCCGCTTCCGGCGCGGATCCTGGCGGTGGCGGACGTCTTCGACGCCCTGCACGCCGAGCGCCCCTACAAGTCCAGCATGGAGGTGGACCAGGTCCGCAAGCTCCTGTCCGAAGGCAAGGGAACGCATTTCGATCCGGAGTGCGTCGAGGCATTCCTCCGGGTCCTGGATCGCCGATTCCCCCAGGCAGGTCGCCGACGTCCCCAGCGAGTACGGGCACGCTAGCAGGCAAATCATCCTCCGGTCGATCGCCCTCCCCCAGAATGGGCCAGAAGGCAAGCAAACATGGCCATTCCAGGCTATAGACCCGATTCACCATTGTCTTGAGAACACAAACAAGAAGCGGGGCCATCTCGCGGAAGGTGAATCGGCCGTGGACAAGTTCAAGGACGCTTTGGGAATCGCCGGGTCCGGCAAGTATCTCTACCAGGCAGGGCGGGCATTCTCCGGGTTGCAGACCACGACCCGGCTGACCGCAGGTTTGGACCTGGCCTCCGGAGCCGTGGGGCTGAGCAGTGCTCAGGGCCTGACCGACGTCGCCAAAGCGCTCTCGACCGAGACCAAGGGCCTGGTCGGCGCGGCCAGGCTGTCTGAAGCCGGCAAGATCGCAAACTACGCCTCCAAGGCCGCTCCCATCGTTGCCAAGGGCTCTGCCCTTCTGGGAGCCGTCCTGGGCGGAGTCGAGATGGCGCGCGGGGCCAGGGCCCTCAAAGAAGGCAAGAAGACCGAGGGCGCCGACCGCCTGGTGGCGGGGGCCTGTGACGTGGTGACCTCCAGTGCCCTGTACGTGGCGGCCGCCAGTGGAGCCACCGTTCTCGGTCTGCCCATCGCAGGGGTGGCCCTGGCAGTCGCGGGGGTCTCTCAGGCCGGAAAGTATGCCCACAAGTATCGTGCTCCGCTGGGCCAGGCAGCCCGAAGCGTCGGGGGGAAGATGGCTGAAGGAGCCGGACTGGCCCGCAAGGGTGCCCTCTCGGCGGCGACGCGCCTGAAGGCGGGCGCCCAGGGCCTGCGAGCCGGGGCCCGACGGACCGGCGAGAAGATTGGAAACAAGGTTGGGGAACGGATGGACCAGGTGAAGGACGGCGCCAAGGCTTGCCGCACGGTGCTGTCCGAGGGGCTGAACCGGATCAAGAACCTGTTCGACTGAAAGCCCCTCCCGGCGAGCTGCCGGCGCAGTTGGGGCGGGCAGAAAAGCCCGCCCCGATTGCGTTTCCGACCAGGATGTTCAGCTTTGGGCCTGGTCGCGCAGGATCTGCTGCGCAGCAGCCCTCGTGCTCTCGGGATCGTGAAGGGCCAGGATCACCCGACCCAGGTCCCGCGTGGCGGCCTCCAGATCCCGCCCGGCCTGCACCATCGTCTCGGGTCGGGCCCCGTCAAAGGCCAAGGAGGCCACAAAGGCGGTCTCCAGGCTGCTCGCAGCGCGGGTCAGCCAGGCCCGGACGGCTTGTTGAAGCTGCTCGACTCGGGCCCGATACGCCTCCAGCGGAATCTCGCCCTCCATCACCGCACCGGCCAGTCGACGCAGCAGGTCCGACTCGCCTTCGAAGGGATGGCCTGCCGCATCCTCCTGCAGGCCCTCCAGCAGGCTTTGATAATGCTCCTCGGCCCGTTGCGCCACCAGCATCCCGACCTGCAGACGAGTCCGGTCGGCCCGCTCGCCAAAAGCCTCCAGCTCGGAGAGGGCCGCGCGGAACAGACCCCGGGCCACCTTCAACGCATTCCCGACCTCCCGGGTGTAGGCCGGCGTCGCCTCGGGAACTCGGCCGAGCTCTGCAGCCAGGGCGGCGAAGACCTTCTCGAGACCTCGAGAGGCCTGGCGCATCCTGCGGGCGAACTCCTTGGCAGGCAGGGTCCCGGAGAGCGCCTGTTCGACCAGGCGCTCCAGACCAGCCAGCGTCTCGCTGTGAGGCCTGCCCGCCGACGACCCCAGGACCCCGACCAGACCTTCCGCGAAGGATTCATCCAAGACCGCCGCCGGGTCCAACACCGAAGGACGCTGCGCTCCGCACGAAAGACACTGTCGAGCGGAGACGGGGTTGGCAGTGCTGCATCGAAAACAGGTCCAGGACGGGGGCACCGTGTCCTCCATGGGAAGGTCGTCGGCAGGGGCTTATACACGCCCCCCCCATTCGCCTGCCCGACCTCCGGGACCAGGGCGCCAGGATTCCCCGAGCCTCCCGCGAAGGCGAATCCGGCCGTCGCCCCCCGTGGAGACGGCCAGGTGGAGGTTCATCAATCATGCAGCACAGTGCCGAAATCGGAGTCTTCGGTGGTTCCGGCTTCTATCAGTTCCTGGACAACGTCCAGTCGGTCTGGATCGAGACGCCCTACGGGCCTCCCAGCGACCAGATCGCCCTGGCCGAGGTCGCCGGGCGGCGCGTCGCCTTCCTGCCCCGACACGGCAGGGACCACCGCTACCCTCCGGCCCAGGTTCCCTATCGGGCCAACCTCTGGGCCATGAAGCACCTGGGCGTGAAACGGCTGATCGGTCCCTGCGCCGCAGGCTCGCTGCAGCCCCACGTCGCGCCCGGCAGCTTCGTGCTGTGCGATCAGTTCGTGGACCGGACCTCCGGTCGGCCGGACACCTTCTACGAAGGTCCCATCGCCACCCACATCAGCGCCGCCGAGCCCTACTGTCCTCAACTGCGCGGCCTGGCCCTGGAGATCGGCCGGGATCTGGGCATCGAGATCCACCCCACAGGGACCATGGTGGTCATCCAGGGACCGCGCTTTTCGACGCGGGCCGAGAGCCGCTGGTTCCAGGCTCAGGGTTGGGAGGTCATCAACATGACCGGCTACCCCGAAGCCATCCTGGCCCGTGAACTGGAGATGTGCTACGTCAACGTCTCGCTGATCACCGACTACGACAACGGGGTCCCCGGCCACGAAGCCCCCGTCTCGCACGAAGAGGTCCTGCGGACCTTTACTGCCAACATCGAGAACGTCAAGAAGATGATCGTGGGCCTGATCGAGCGGATGCCTGCAGAGGCTTCCTGCGGGTGCAACCGGGCCCTTTCGACGGCGCGCTGAAGTCCCAGGAACCTAGGAACCCGAAGCCTCCAGGAGAGACCATCATGCCGACGCAAGTCGGAGTCTCGCTCCGCACGGCGGGCAGCCTCCACCACTTCGACCCGGGCGAACTGGACCTGGAGACGGGCGACTGGGTGGTCGTCCCCACGCCACTGGGCCTGGAACTGGGTCAGGTCGTCCTGGTCGTGCAGACCCCGGGAGCCGAGCCCGCCAAGGACCTGCCCCAGGTGCAGCGCCGAGCCCAGGAGCAGGACTTCCAGCAACACCACCGCGGCCGCCTCCAGGCTGCCGAGGCGTTGGCCTTTTCCCGCGAGAGGGTCCGTCACCACGGCCTGGCCATGAAGATGCTGCAGGCCGAGGCCTCGCTGGACGGCCACCGGATCCTGCTCTACTTCAGCGCAGAATCCCGGGTCGACTTCCGGGTCCTGGTCCGAGACCTTTCCACCACCCTGCACAAGCGGATCGAGCTGCGCCAGGTGGGGCCCCGAGACCGCTCGGCCCTGACCGGGGGACTGGGGCCTTGCGGGCGGGAGTGCTGCTGCTCGTCGTGGACGCGCGAGTTCTGCCCGGTGTCCATCAAGATGGCCAAGGAACAGAACCTGTCGCTGAACCCCAGCAAGATCTCGGGTTCCTGCGGGCGCCTGATGTGCTGCCTGCGCTACGAGTATCAGACCTACCGGGAACTGCGCCGGGGGATGCCCCGGATCGGGGAGACCCTGGACCTGCCCGAGGGACAGGTGCGCGTCGTGGCGGTCAACCTGGGCCGCTGCAGCCTGAAGGTCGAACACCCTGAAGAAGGGACCTACGAAGTCCCACCGGAAAGGGTGAAGGCCTTGGGCCTGGGCCTTCCGCTCCCGGCCGCGGCAGCGCCCGAGGCTGCGAAGAGCCTTCCCCCGGCAGCCCGGAGAGCTTCGGAACCCACGCGCCCCCCCATCCCGGCAGACGAGGAGGCGCCGACCGAATCCACCTCGGAAGGCCCCCGCGCCAGGGCCCGGACAGGCCCCCGCGCCTCCCGTCGCCCTCAAGAACGCAGCCATCCGCCCGCACGGCCGCGTCGCGAGGCTCCTGCCCCGTCGGATCAACCCCGACCGGAGACCGGATCCGACCCGTCGGTCTCCCGCGAGGGACCGCCCCCCCCGTCGTCGCGCAAGCGTCCCCGCAAAGGCCGCAAACCTCAGCCAGAGGCCTCTGCGGCTGCCGGCCAACCGGCGAAGAGACCCGAGAAGCGTCGCCCGCGACGAGGCTCCGGACGCACGAAACCCGCGGACCAGACCACCTCGGCCCAGCCCTCGGCCTCCGAAGGGTCGCCGGGACGCGAGGCCGGGCCCTCAGGGCGAGGCCGGCGTCGCGGCCGGGATCGGCGCCCCGGTGGACGACGTCCGGGCGGTCCCGCCCCCGAAAAGCCACCCGGATCCGCCTGATCCGCAGGACTCCAAGACCACGGACCGAAAGGGCTGGACAAGTTCGCGTCGATCCGGAATGAGCGCAGCCGACCTGCGATTCAACGGGTCGAGAAAGGAGAACTCCAGTTGACCGACGAGGCAACCAACCCCGGCGTCGAGGCCGCCATGAAGCTCCTCCAGGAAGCCTTCAAGTTCCTGACTCCCGACGAGAGGACGGCCATCCGGGAGATCCAGGCCGAGGTGGATGCCGCCGCCGAGGGTGGAACCGTCGCGGATCCCCGGCTGGAGTTCTGCTACACCGTGAAGTTCAGCACGGACCGGATCAACAATGGCCAGTTGTTGAGAGCTTGCGAGGCCTACATCACGGCTGCCGAATCCTGAGGTCCGACTTCCCGGCCTGATGACCAGCATGCCCGAATCCCGGGCCTGTCCTGGCATTCAATCGACCCGAAGAAATGCATGAAGAGCCTGGTTGTGCACCTGTCCACAGGCTTATCCACAGGCTCTTCACAGGCGTCCGGCCCATCCTCGCAAGGACGTCGAACCGGGCGACTTCCCCAGATTACCAATCCCAAACGCCCAGGTCAATCGAAAACCAGAGATCCGTTCTTCCCACATTTCATCGCGATATTCCCGGCCTCAGCCGAGAGAATTTGTTCGATCGGCCTCAGGCCCCGACCCTGGAGAGTTCCAGGCAAAGGCGCTGAAGCAGGAATCGAGGCTGCACGTTGCGGTGCAGATGGTCGAAGGCCTCCAGGATGGCCTGCAGCGCCCGGTCCAGACTGCGGGGGGAGCTCGACGAAGCCAGGGTCCGCAGCGTGTCCAGCCGGTCCACGTTGACGACCAGGGCTTCGTCGCCGCCCACCGACAGACACAGGGCGTCGCGGAACCACGACGTGAGGCTGTCCAGGACTCGCGTCAGATCCGCTTTGGGGTCGCTGGAACCGGTCTTGAGGGCCTCCAGGGCCGCGGCGGTCTCCAAGGCCTGCCAGGTCTGCGAACCGGGCAGCCCGATCGCCAGGCCCAGGGCCGATTCGCGCAGGTCCCAGATCTCGCCAGCTCCCACCAGTTCCAGGGCCAACCCCGGTGATCCGGAGCTGATCCGAGCGGCCACCGCCGCCCGATCGGGGGGAACGCCCTGCTCGAGCAGGAGATCCGCCACGGCCTGGACGTCCACCGGCCCGAAACGAAGGATCCGACAGCGCGACGTGACGGTCGGCAGGAGGGCATTCTCGCCCCCGGCCACCAGGATCAGGACCAGATGCCCGGGAGGCTCTTCCAGGGTCTTCAGCAGGGCACTCTGGGCCTCGCTGGTCAATCGCTCGGCCTCCGAGAGGATCCAGAACCGATAACCTCCCTCGTAGGGACGCAGTTGAACCGCCGAGATGCCTTCGCGAACGTCGTCGATCCCCACGCTGGCCTTGCCCTCGACACGGTCGATCCGCAACACATCGGGGTGATTCTCCGACTGCACCTTTCGGCAGGCCGGACAGAGACCACAAGGGGGTTCGGGCCCCGTGCACAGCAGCCGGGCGGCCATCCAGGTGGCGGTCAGGCCCTTGCCCACTCCTCGGGGGCCCAGGAAGAGATAGGCCGGGGCGGGAGGACCTGCCCGGAGGGCTTCCTGGAGGCGGCTCCGCAGTGCCTGGTTCCCGAGAATGTGCATGGCGAAGAACCCCGGAGGGGCTACTGAAGGCCTTCCATGTTCAGGGTCAGCCTCCGGCGGTTGGGGATCCGGCGCTGGACCTCGCGCATGACGCAATCCACGATGCGCGCGTGCAGCGCCTCGCGCTCCAGGCTGGCGTCCAGGTAGCGCATGCGACCTGGTTCATCGCGAACCAGATCCATGTAGCCCTCGCGGACCCGCGCGTAGAAGGCGGCGTCCAGACGCTCCAGGCGGTCGGGTCCGCTCTGCTGTTCCCGATAGCGCTCGTTCAGACGGGAAAGGCCCAGCGTCGGCTCGACGTCCAGGAAGAACGTCAGATCGGGCTGGATCCGCCACAGGCACATGCCGTTGACCTCGCGGATCTGGGTCAGGTGGACCCCTCTCCCGTAGCCCTGATAGGCCACGGTGGCATCCGCGAAGCGGTCGCAGACCACGATGGTGCCCTCCGAGAGGCGAGGCCGGATCACCTGCTCGACGTGCTGGCGCCGGGCAGCCGCAAAGAGGAAGACCTCGGCCAGGGGATCCATGTCCTCGTGCACCGGATCGATCAAGAGCTCACGGATGGCCTCGCCGACGGCCGTGCCCCCGGGCTCGCGGGTCAAACGGACCGGGTAGCCCTCACGCTCCAGGTGGCGGACCAGCATCTCGGCCTGGGTGCTCTTGCCGGCCCCTTCCAGGCCTTCAAAGGTGATGAAGAGGCCTTCGGTGTCATGACGGTTCATCGCTCAAGCCATCCTCTGTCGGCGCTCCGGGCGCCTGCTTGTAGATGCGGACGTGGCGTTGGGGTTCGATCCCCAGGCTGCGCGAGCCGAGGTGGGCTCCCTGGGCCAGCTCGTGTTGGAGTCGGCGCAACTGCAAGACCTGCGGAGAGAGGTCGACCGGCTGACCCGAGCTTTGCACGACGCGAATGGCCTCTTCGGCCTCTCGGGCCGCGAACTCCTTCTGATCGGCCTGGGGCAGGTGGAAGTATTCCTCCAGGAAGGCCTGCATCTGGGCGGTGGTGTTGGCCCGCAAGGCAAAGATCGGCATGTTGCGCTGCCGCATCCGATCGAAGACGGCCGAACGTCGGCGCTCCTGCCCCCGGATGGTCAGCACCAGATCCCCTTCGTCCCAGTTCCGAACGATCCGGGCGGGGACGCCGAGGATTCCGATGGCTCGCGAGAGCCGGTTGCGACTGACCGCATACGGGAAGATCCGGGGGCCTTCCAGGATCTCATGTCCTGGAGGAGGACCTGCCAGGGCGTGCGCGGACTCCTCGCCAGGGTCCCGATGGACGGGCGCAACCCGTGGGGCCGGCACGGCGGGCCGAACCTCCACCTCGCCGTCCTCGTTGCGGGTGCGAATCTCGGGCTCGGGGGTCTGCCCCCGCAGCATCTGGTCGATCGTGCCCGCCACATCTTCGTGCAGCACCAGCGTGGACTTGTCCCGGATCTCGACGATCACCTCGAAGGTGGGTGGGGCCTTGCGCTCCAGGACGGCCTTCTGGGTCTTGCGGCGCCGCGCTTCCTCATCCGAGAGGGTCACCACCTGGATCCCTCCGACCAGATCCGAAAGGGTGGGGTTCATCAAGAGGTTCTCCAGGGTGTTGCCGTGCGCCGTGGCCACCAGCATCACCCCCCGCTCGGCGATGGTCCGGGCCGCATAGGCCTCGGCCTCGGTGCCGATCTCGTCCACCACCACCACCTCGGGGCTGTGGTTCTCGACGGCCTCGATCATGACTGCGTGCTGCTGGTCGGGTTGCGGGACCTGCATCCGTCGGGCCATGCCGATTCCCGGATGGGGGATGTCGCCATCCCCGGCGATCTCGTTGGAAGTGTCGACGATGACCACCCGGCGGGTCAGATCGTCGGCCAGGACCCGGGCCACTTCGCGAAGCATGGTCGTCTTGCCCACCCCCGGACGCCCCAACAGCAGGATGCTGCGCCCCGACTCGATCACGTCCCGGAGGATGTCGATCGTGCCATACACCGCACGGCCGACGCGCGCGGTCAGTCCCACCACGTCGCCCGCCCGGTTGCGGATGGCCGAGATGCGGTGCAGGGTGGCCTCGATCCCCGCCCGATTGTCCTTCCCGAAGGCGCCGATCCGGTCGACCATGTAGCGCAGGTCGTCGCGGGTCACGGGGTCCTCGGTCAGGATCTCGAAGCGGCCCGGGAATCGAGCCTCCGGGCGCCGGCCCAGGTCGGTGACGACTTCGATCAGATCGACCAGCTCCTCCTGCCGGGCCTCCAGGCTGCGTCGAACGGCAGGAGGCAGTCTCTCCAGCAGGCGGTCGAGGTCGTCGGTGATGCGCAGGGTTCTGCTCTTCTTCCTGGTCAAGGGCTCTCCGGGTATTCTGGGGATTTGCGGAGGAAGGTCAAGGCGGGTCGGCCACCACCCGGACGGTCTGGAGGGTGGGGTCGGCGGGACCTTCCAAAGGGATGCCGGCTGCCAGGGCCCGGGCCAGGTGGTCCACATGCCCGGCGCAGAAGACCTCGCCCGGACACAGCAAGGGAATCCCGGGAGGATAGGGGGTCAGGAACTCGGCACAGATCCGACCCGGGGCCTGGCTGATGGGGATCACGCAGGTGGAGGCGTAGAAGGCTTCCCGAGGGGTCATGGCTTGTTCCGGAGGAGGGAAGGTCGCAGCCAGGCTGGGGACCCGGGCCGGGCCCTGCCGGCGGGGAAGCCGAGCCAGGGCCCCGACCAGTCGCTCCAGATCCCGGCTTTGATGAGCCGGAGTCACCAGCACCACGATGTTCCTCAGGTCCGACATCTCGACCTGGATCGCTTCGTGGTCGCGCAGGTGGCGTTCCAGGTCCACCCCGGTGTATCCCAGCGCCAGGGCCGAGACCACCAGGCGGGAGCGGTCGTAGCGCGCGCAGCGGTCCGGCCCCGGGCAGCGCAACCCCGGCACCCGGGCCAGGGCTTCCCTGGTCGCCCCGGCCAGATCCAGGGCGAGCTGCCAGTCTCGGGTCCCCTGCAAGGCCACCTGCCTGCGCGCCGAGTCCAGCGAAGCCACCAACAGGCAGTTGGGACTGGTGGACTGCAGCATCCGCAAGGCCAACTCGACCCGGGCCGGGTCCACCCGGTGGCCCGACTGGTGCATCATCGAAGCCTGAGACAGGGCGCTGAGCAGTTTGTGCGCGCTGTGCACCACCAGATCCGCCCCCGCCGTCAAGGCCGATGTCGGCAGGTCTGGATGGAAGACCAGATGAGGGCCCCAGGCCTCGTCCACCAGGACGGGAAGTCCGCGCTGCCGACCCAAGGCCACCAGATCCTCCACAGCAGCAGCCGCCCCGTAGGGGGTCACGCTGGTGAAGAACACTGCGCGGGCCTGGGGATGAGCCTCCAGGGCGCGCGCCAGGGCTTCGGGTTCGACGGGATGATGGACACCCATCTCGTCGTCCAGGGGAGACTCGAGGTAGACCGGTCGAGCTCCGGAGAGGACCAGGGCCCCGTGAACCGAGCGATGAGCCGCCCGGGGGACCAGGATCTCCTGCCCGGGCCCGACGGTCGCCAGGATCATGGCCAGGTTCCCACACGAGGACCCGTTGACGAGGAACCAGGTTCGATCCGCACCCCAGGCCCGGGCGGCCAGTTCCATCGACGCCTTCAAGGCGGTCCGGGGACGATGGATGTCGTCCAGGTCCAGCACCTGGGTGGTGTCGGCGGCCAGGGCCAGCGTGCCCATCAGCGCCCGCAGGTCTTCAGGCGCCCCCCGCCCCTGCATGTGACCCGGCATGTGGAACGGCAGGACGCCTCCCCGAGCATAGCCCAGAAGTGCATCCAGGTAGGGGGCGGCCTCCTGTCCGGTCGGTCGACTCAGGCCTTGTTCTCCCGACGGGCCTGGACCTCCAGAAGGTGATCGCGCATATCCAGCAGCAACTCCAGGACGGCTGCACGCCAGCGGCTGTCCAGGTCCGGGCTGATCTCCCAGACCGCGTCCAGGTCCCGTTCAGGGAACTGCGCCAGGATCTGCTCTCGGGTCCGCATGGGGTCTCCTCCTTGGGATGGGTGGGGCGTCCAGATTCGGGCTCCGGGGCGATCGTCCTGTCTTCGGCGCCGAACGTGCGGCGCACGAGGCTTCCCGCCGGGGGGGGGCGCGCGGGTCTCTTGAAGGGGCCGCGCAGATTCTGCTAGATTTCAGCAGGACAGCCGGCGCGGACCGGGTTTGGAGGAAGGCACCTTGGGCAGACTCAAGAATCTGGCGAACCGGCTTCTATCCGACCCCATCTTCTGGATCCTCGCCGTCCTGGGCGTCATGGTCGGCTTCATCAGCTTCTTCGAGCGATTCACGCAGGTTGGCCTGAACAGCACCTACAACCTGTTCTGACATGTGAGCAGCACCTCGACGGGTGCGTCGGCCGCCACCCCCAGGCGCTGTGCTGCCGAGCCCCGGTTGACGGCGATCTCCAGGTAGTCGGCGGACCCCCAGCAAGCCAG
>Ga0334883_1001162_pt1 | contig 40997 bp, 22 predicted proteins | sample GraSluR1_MG_6_FD_207230 | JGI IMG/M metagenome (GOLD analysis project Ga0334883, IMG submission 207230) | Sludge microbial communities from methane-producing bioreactor in Wageningen University, Netherlands - Granular Sludge_09_05-R1 | ecosystem: Engineered > Bioreactor > Anaerobic >...
GAAGATGGACGACGGTTGTCTCCAGACCGAGGGCGGCGGCGATCTTCTCGGCGACGGTGTGGGCGCCGCGCCGCAGGCAGACGCGAACGGTCGCATCCAGCACGCCGTCATTGCGCACGGAGACGGCCAGGCCCGGCTCTCCGGAGGGCAGGGTGCAGGGAGTGGGAACGCCGGCCTCGGCGCCCTCGGCGCCCGTTACCAGCAGCGGCCGGGCCGCGATCTGCTCGGGGGACAAGGACAGCGCCGCCACGGGCCGGATCAACCCGTGTCCCCAGCGCGTCTGGTGACCTGGGGCCTCGCCCCGCGCGGTATTGCGCACGATCTGGCGCGCCGTCTCCACGTCGATCCCCGGATAGTGCGACAAGACCAGCGCCAGCAGGCCCACCACATGCGGCGTGGCCATACAGCCACCGGCGTAGTAGTTGTACTCCAGATCCCCGGCGTAGCAACTGTACACCGAGCGCCTGCTGTGCTCGCCCTCGGAGCGCTCGCCGCCCGGGGCGATGACCTCGGAAAAGCAGCTTCCGCCGTTCATGTCCGAGGGCCGCCCCCACAGGTCGGAGGCGCCCGTGCCCATGACCGCGTCGTAGGCGGGAGGGAAGGTGGCCGGGTAGAAGGCGCCGTCATTGCTGGTGGTGCAGGTGACGATCAGCACGCCCTTGCGGTAGGCCTCGTCGCAGGCCTGCTTCAGCGCGCCATTGAGCGGCACATGCCAGCCCGGATAGAGCTCGGAAAGGCCGTGGTTCATGCAGACGAGCCGCGCGCCCTTTTCCACGCAATAGCGGATCGCCCTGGCCTGCAGGTCGCCGTCGGTCAGGCAGCCCGGCAGACCGACCTTCACCAGCATCAGCGGGCAGTTGGGAGCCATGCCGGCGATGCCGAGGCCGTTATTGGTCTCCGCGGCGATGATCCCGGCCACGTGGTTGCCGTGCTCCGCCTGGGGCCCGTCCAGGGTGGCGTCCTCATCCACGAAGTCCCAGCCGTGCACGCCGGGATGCTCCGGATCGGTCCACAGCTTGCCCTGCAGGTCGGGGTGGGTGACATCGAAGGCCAGGTCGATGACCGCGATGGTCAGGTCGGAGGAGCCCTTCTGCAGCTTCCAGGCCGCCTCCATATCCAGGAGAAACAGGTTCTCCTGATGGGGTTCGGCGGGGAAGCGCCGGAAGGCGGGGTCATTGGGGGTGACCCAGTCGGCCGCCGCCGGAGCGCCCAGAGAGAGCAGCGCCAGGGCGGCGGGGAAGGGCAGCAGGCGGTGAGAGCTGGCCAGGGGGCGGATGGGTGGTCGCATGGGGTCTCCCGGAAGAGGCGAGATGGGAGGGCGGCTTAGGACGGCCTCACGGCAACGCGTCAAGAACCCGGTCTCGGGGGCAGACGGCCGGTGGTTCCGTCGCGCTCTGCCTATGGACGCCCCTATGGGCGTATGGAGGCGTGGCCCAAGCGGCGGCCTCGGTCGCGAATGCCATTCTGGGAGCATCCGCTCCCGAAGGGAGAAGCTCGATGAATCCCCCGGCATTCAGTGAGATTCCTCGCTGTCTCGCTGCGCGAGACGGACGCTCAGAGTGACAGGAGGCGGGCCGGGGAGGCGTCTTGGCGGGACCTCTAGCTCAGATCATGCAGGTTACTGACAGGCGCCGACTCACGTCGCCTCACCCCCCCAGCCCCCCTCTCCCTTACTCCGCCAAACGGCCGGCGGAGACGGGATGAGGGGGGAGAACGGCAGTACTTCGACCGTTCCGGACGCGGGAATGGCGAAATGTGGCCCCAGTGCGTTCATGCATAATGTGACCTCTAGGCCCGCTTGCCTTTCCACTGCGCACGGCTCTCCTCGGTCAGCAAGAGCAGCGGGTCCTGTCTCATCAGGGCCATCCCCACCTCGTACAGGTCGCCCGCCCGCAACAGCCGCTGCTCCGAGGCTCCGATCCTGCCGCGCCGCACCAGGCCCCTTTGCTCCAGCATGCCGCCGAAGGTCAGGAAGTCATTGGCCACGGCCTCTTTGCGCGTGTACTCCCACGCCCCGCCCTCTGCGTCGGCGACCCCATCGAGGATCACCGTCGCAGGCCGCCACTCCAGGAAGCGGTACGGCACCTTCGCCTCGGCTTCCAGCAGGTGTATGAGGGTGCAGTTGCTGTAGGTCACCCCCATCAGCAGGATCCAGGCGTTGATCTCCACGAGGGTCCTGAAGGGGCTGTCGGGACCGAAGCCCGTCTTGTACGGCCGCCCGCAGAGCAGCTCGGCCTTGGGGCCGATGGCCGCCAGCGGGTGGGCGGCGTGGCTGCTGCGCAGCGCCCCCGGCCGGGTGCGCACCGCCTCGGAGATGGCGCCCATCAAGGAGGGCGTGTGCTCCCGGTCCCAGACGGTCTCCCCGCCCTGCAGGTACCTGGAGAAGGTGGGGACAACAAGGGTGCCTACGGCGTCGATCGACCCGCGGGCCGGAGAGCCCGCGCCACCGACGGCAGGGCCCAGCACCTCCAGGAGTGCCTCCACCACCGTCTGGGCCCCGCCCTGAACGTGGCCGAAGGCCGACAGGCTGCTGTGGACCATCACGGTATCACCCGCCGCCAGCCCCAGGGCACGCAGGCCGGCGGCGATGTCGGCTCTCGTCAAATCGGCCATCAGGGCGCCTCCTGAGAGTGTGGCCGGTGGGCGGCGGCCCTCCTGCGGGCGCCGCGCGTCTCCATCAGGTGATGCACCACGGCGGCGGCGATGAGCACGGCGCCCAGGACGATCTTCTGGTCCTCGAAGGGCACGCGGGCCAAGGTCAGGCCCCGGGTGAGGCTGGAGACGATGAGCAGGCCCATCACGGTGCCCACGATGCCGCCGCGGCCGCCACTGATGCTCACCCCGCCCAGCACGCAGACGGTGATGGCGTCCAGCTCCATGAGAATACCGGCGTCGGCCTTGGCCGTGGCGACCCGGGAGAGGAAGATGGCCCCGGCCAGGCCGGCCATGAGCCCGGCGAAGGCGTACAGCACCATCTTGGTTCTCGCCACCGGCACCCCGGCGAAGTGGGCGGCCGTCTCGTTGTGCCCGATGGCGTACACGTGCCGGCCCAGTACGGACCGGTGCAGCGTGATACCCACCAGTGCCGCCAGGACCAGGAAGATCGGCAACTGCTGGGGCACTTGATAGGTGCCCAGCACGGTGTAGTACGCCTGGCCCAGGTCGTAGTAGCTGACGGGGAAGTCGCTCACCGGCCGCCGGGCGCCCAAGCCGTGGGCCAGACCCCGATACAGCGCCATGGTGGCGAGCGTGACGATCAAAGGCGGCATGCGCAGACGGGCCACGAATAGCCCGTTGCCCAGCCCCGCCACCGTGCCCACCAGCAGGCCCAGCGCGATGCAGGCCCCCGGAGCAAGCTGCAGATGGTGCCAGCCCAGCCCCATCGCCACCACGCACAGCCCCATGATCGAGCCCACCGACAGATCGATGCCGCCGGTGATGATGATCGGCGTCATCGCCAGAGCGATCAGGCCGGTCTCCACGAAGAACCGGGACATCTCCAGCAGGTTCTCGGTCGTGAAGAACGTCGGGTTCAAGGCGCCCATCACGATCGTGGTGAGCAGGAGCAAGAGAGCCAGGGCCCCGTCACCGGAGAGCAGCAGTTGGCGCAGGGGGGTCGCGGTCATCGGCCCTCAACTCCCCGGCGGCGCAGGGTATCGACCACCACGGCGACCAGAATCAGCGCCCCCTGAAAGGCCTTCTCCCAGGCCGGGTCCACGTGCAGGTAGGTCAGTGAGCTACTGATCACACCCAGGAGCAGGACGCCCAGCACCGTGCCGACGATGGTGCCGCTGCCGCCGAAGATGTCGGCACCGCCCACGACGACCGCGGTGATCACCACCATCTCGAAACCCACTCCGGCATTGGTCTGCACCGTGCTCCAGCGCCCGGCGTAGACGAAGGCCGCCAGACCCACCAGGGCGCCCACCGCCAGGTAGACCAGGCGTTGGGTCCTGTCCACGCTGATCCCTACATGCTCGGCCGCCTGCGGGTTGCTGCCCACCGCATAGATGCAGCGCCCGGCGCGGCTGTAGCGCAGAAACAGCGCCACACCCACCGCGGCGAAGGTGGCGATCCACACCGGCATCGGCATGCCCAGCGGGCTGCTGAGGCCGAAGGCCCGGAAGCTCTCGGGCAGGTTGATCCAGCGCCCGCCGGTGAAGTGGATAAGGATGTGCCGGAACAAGGTGAGCGTCGCCAGGGTGGCGATGATCGGCGGAATGCGGAACGCGGTGATGAGCCCGGCATTGATGGCCCCCAGACCCAGCCCCGAGCCCAGCGCCACCGCCAGCACGGCGATCACAGGCCAACCCGCCTCCGCACCGGCGGCGGCCAAAGTCGCCGTCACACCCAGGATCGCTCCCACCGAGATGTCGATCCCGGCGGTGAGAATCACCAGCGTCATCCCGGCCGCGGCGATGAGCATGTAGGAGTTGTTGACCAGCAGGTCCAGGAGGTTCCGGCCCCCCGCAAAGCCGGGAGCGGCCAGGGAGATGGCGACCATCAGCACCGCCAAGAGCGCCGCCAGCCCCAGCTCCCGCACCGGGGTGCGCCGCCGCTTCTGAGCCGCCTTCACGCCCGCCTCCCCGGTGCCCAGAGCCAGGTTCAAGACCTCCTGCTGACCGGCCTCGGCGCCGGAGAGCTCCCCCACGATGCGACCCCGGTGCATGACCAGCACCCGGTCGCTGAGCGCAAGCAGCTCGGGGAGGTCTGAAGACACCAGCAAGATCCCCACACCGTCATCGGCCAGGCCGCGCATCAGCCGGTGGATCTCGGCCCTGGCGCCCACATCCACGCCCTGGGTGGGTTCCTCCAGCAGGAGCACTTTGGGCCGCGTGGCCAGCCGTGAAGCGAGGGCCACCTTCTGCTGGTTCCCGCCGGAAAGCGTCCCCACCGTCTGCTCGATGCCGAAGGCCCGCACCCCCAGGCGCTGAAACAGCCCCTGAGCCGCCTGGGCCTCCGGTCCGCGCCCCACCAGCCCCAGGCGCGAGGCGTACTGCCGCAGGCACCCCAGCGTCATGTTCTCGCGCACCGTCATGGGCAGCACGAGGGCCTCGTGGTGTCGGTCGGCGGGGACGAAGCTGATCCCCGCCTGCACCGCGGCCCGGGGGGAGGTCAGCACCCGGCGCTCGCCGGAGAGGGCCACCTCGCCGGAGCCGATGGCATCCACCCCGGCCAGCGCCCGCAGCACCTCACTGCGGCCGGAGCCGGCGACCCCGGCAATCCCCACGATCTCCCCCGGGTGCACGGCGAAACTCGCGTCGGCGAACCTCCCGGCCACCGAGAGGCCCCGGACGTCCAGGAGCGGTGCGCCCCCGGTAGAGGGCGCCTTGCCGACCGCCGGCTCCGCCGCTCGCCCCGAGCCCTCACCCACCATCATCCCCACGAGCTGCTCGCGACTGAGGCCCTCGATCGGTACCGTCGCCACCAGCGCGCCGTCACGCAGGACAGTAACGCGCTGTGTGAGCTCGAACACCTCGGCCAGGCGGTGGCTGATGTAGACGATGGTGATGCCGCGGGAGTGCAGGTCGCCGATGAGGCCAAACAGCCGCCCGGTCTCCTCCTCACCCAGGGGCGCCGTGGGCTCGTCGAAGATCATCACCCTGGCCTCGGCCAGCAGGGCACGGGCGATCTGGAGAATCTGGCGCTCGGCCACCGACAGCGAAGCCACGATGGCGTCCAGATCGATGTCGGCTCCGATCTCGGCCAGCACCGCCTCGGCCCTCCGCCGCATCCGGGGCCAGGAGATGGCCCCCCCGGCTCCCCGCGGCCAGTCGCCGACGAACAGGTTCTCCAGGGCGGTGAGCGAGGAAAACAAGTCCGGATGCTGCGGGACCATGGTCACTCCCGCCGCCCGGGCGGCCTGGGGCGTGAAGTGCGTCACGGTCCCGCCGCCCACGAGCAACTCGCCCTCATCCGGGCCGAGCTGACCGGCGATGATCTTCACCAGTGTCGACTTGCCCGCCCCGTTCTCGCCCACCAGGGCGTGGAGCTCTCCGGCGGGCACCACAAGAGAGACGTCGCGCAGGGCGCGCACGCCGGGGAACGACTTGCCCAGGTTCCGGCACTCCAGTGCCGGCGGTGGCCGGGGCGGCTGTGCTTCCGGGTTCAATGGTTCTCTCCGCATTGAGATGCTCGGCCGGGATGCCCGTGCCGTCCGGGCGCTGGGTATGACATGTCTCGGGAGAAGACCCCGGGCCGCCGGCGTCGATGCCCGGATGCTACGGCTCGCGCCACAGGGTCCCGGCGATGTGCGTCGGGCCGCCGGGGACACGGAAGTAATAGGTGGTGAAGAGGGTCCCGTCCTCAAGCTCGAGGGACATGGGATAGCCCACGTCGCCCCCCACACCGTCGTCGCGCAGGATGTACTCCTGACCCCAGGTTTGGCCCTCGTCCCGGCTGATCCGTGCCCGCACGCCGAAGGGCGCGTGGCGGTAGCCGTAGCTGAGCAGGATGTGTCCGTTGCTCAGCCTCAGCAGGTGCGGCGGGTGCCCGGTGATGCCCGAGTCCCGCAGGCGGCCCCAGGTGATGCCGCCGTTCACGGACTCGGCGCGGTACAGGTGATCCACCTCGTCGCCGGTGCGGACGAAGGCCAGGATGTGGCCGTCACCGAGGTCGATGAGCGAGGTCTCGTTCATCGGCAGCCTGCCCGTACAGTCCGCGATGATCTCGTGGAAGGTCCACGTCCGGCCGCTATCGGCGGAGCGGTAGACGTATGAGTGACCGCTGTCGCCGGGCATGGCCAGACCGTACACCGGCCACAGGGCGATGCCCTGGTCGGTGACGATACCGCCGTGGAAGCCCATCACCCCCGGCGCGTTGGGCATCGGCAGCACCCGCTCCTCCCAGGTTCGGCCGCCGTCGTGGGAGAGCATGGCAGAGTGCCCGCTGAGGGCTCCGACGGTGTCTTCCCCGGCCTCGGATACCTCCCAGCCCGCCTGCTTGAGCTCCTCGCGCCTGTCCCGCGGATAGTACTCCCAACCCGCGTGCACATAAAGGAGCGTGCCGTCAGGCGTCTCCAGAGCCTGGATCGCGTTGGTGTCCTCCGGGATGAAGCTCTCCGCGTACCGCTCCAGGACTTCCCAGGTGCGACAGCCGTCGGTGGAGCGCAGGATGGCCGTTCCGCCGGTGGGGTCACCGTGCGAGGGACGCGTGCGCGTGGCGATGCTCAGGATGATCCCGTCCCCCGGTTGCCGCTTGGGCAGGAACGGGAAGCAGGCATAGACCCCGTCCTGCGAAAACACCGTGACGTGCCGGGCATCCTGCAGCTTGACCGACGACCCCTCCTGCGCCGATGACGGCGACGCGGACACCAGGGACACAACACAGAGCAGTGCCGCGAGTGCGAATGCCATGACCGAAGCTCCCCTCAGGTGAGGCGCGCCACGCGGCCAAGGGCCACGTGGCGGGCGGGCCGCTCAGCGTCCGCGGTGGGTGAGCCACACCGTGCCGCGCGAGTCGCTGCCGCCGCTGGAGGCCACCTCACCTTGGATCTCGTACTTGCCTTCCGCCGCGATCGGCCCGGCCTCGAAGCGGTAGACGGTGCCGCTGCTGCCCGAGCCGGCCCAGCCGCCGTGAACGTCCTCGGCGATCGGTTCACCGTCGCGCAGGAGCTTCGTGGCCCGGATGTTCAGGCCGTGGGCGCCTCGGTCGTACTCCCATTCCACATCGAACGCCCCGTCGGCGGGCAGCCTGCCGGTCACGTCGAAGGTCAGCGTGGCCCCGTCCTGGCTCACGTTCTCCGGCGTCCACTCCCCGATCTTCTCGTACATCCCCTGCAGCAGGCCGAAGGTATCCCCCGGCGGGAGGCGGTCGACCTTCCCCGCCGCCACGTCTGCGGCCAGTTGGGCCAGGTCGGCGGAGAACCGGGCCAGTTGCTCGCTCTGGCCCTCCAGGCGACTCTCATCACCGGCGAAGGCCCCGCAGTTGCGCACGAAGTACCCGTAACCGGTCTTGACCTCCGCAGCCATCGCCCCGAGCCCGCCGAGGGCCTCGGCGACCCGCGCCACCCTGGCTGCAGCCCCCTGCGGGTCCTGCGCGAGCAGATCTCCCGCCGCCAGGTAGTCCTCGGTGGCCTCGCCGAAGACCACCAGCTTGCTGCCGGCATAGTGCATCATGTCGAAGGCCAGCATGGCCGCACGGAAGGTGAGCTCATTGCGGCCGGCGCGCTGCGAGAAGGCCTCCGCCCGCCGCCTGGCCGCCTGAGACAGCTCCACCAATGCCGGCGCCGCCTCGGCGTACTCCTTCTGCTTGAGGGCGAACTGCCGCATCACCCGGTCCGGTGCCGTCCACAGCACCTCGGACACCGCCCGCCCCCAGTACCACAGGCCCGCGGGGCCGCCGCGCGGCACGGGAAACACCATGGTATCGGCCATGCGCCCGGTCACGTCATCGCCCCGGATGCCCCACCACTGATCCGCGAATCGCCGATCGAACTCCTCGGCGGTGGTGCTCGCCGGCGACCAGGAGCACTCGGCGGCGAAGATCAGGCCGTACCAACTGTTCTCCACCAGGGCCCCGTGCATGAACTCCCAGGTGGTGCAATAGGCCCCCCCGCAGCCGCGGGCCTCGCCGGCGCGGTAGAAGCCGCGCACGGCCCGCAGCGTCGTCGTGTAATCCGGCCACACGCGCGAGTAGCTCTCCACCGCCGGGCAGCAGTGGACGTCGAGGAACCCGGCCTCCTGATACTGCTGGATCGTGGGGTACTCCGGCGGGCCGTGGTAGATCCACTCGGTGGGGATGCAGTCCTTCTCCAGCCGGTCCTGGTACTGCAGGGTCATATTGCTCAGTTCCGGGGTGGGACCGTGGTGGGAGGGCCAGAACATCATCGTCTTCCCGCGCTTCTTCACCAGTTGGTTGAGCCGGTTCATGTGCTCGGCATACAGCCCCCCCATGCCCTCTTCATCCACCTGCGCCCGACACCTGTCGCACTTGCCGAACCCGAACTCGAACTCATCGCCACCGGTGTGGATGAACTCACTGGTGGGGAAGGCCTCCACCAGCTCGCCGAAGACATCGTCCAGAAACTCCCACGTTCTGGGCTCATTGGTGCAAAACACCCACGAGCCCCCGGCCTCCCGCAGGTGGGCGAGCTCCTCGTGCCCCAGGACGGCGCCGGCGTGGCCCAGCGATTCGAATTGCGGGATGAGCTGCATGTGATAGGAGGCGGCATACTCGCTGAGCTCGGCGGCCTTCTCATGGGTGAAGGTGCCCTCGCGGCCCAGAAACGGGTACTTGCGGAAGCGGAAATCGTCTTCCATGTAAAACAGGAGGGCATTGGTCTTGCAGCGGGCCAGCTCGCGGATCATGCGCTTGACGTAATCGACGTCCACGGTCTGGCCGCGGGCGATGTCGTACTGGATGATGCGATAGACGAAGGCGGGCCGGTCGTTGACATGCATGTGGGCGACCGAGGGCCCGGCGTCCAGGACGCGGGCCGCCTGGCCCAGGGTCATGGCGCCGTAGAACGCTCCGGCTTCATCGGTCCCGACCACCCGGGCTCCGTCGGCGTCCACCGTCAGACCGTAGGCTTCCTTGCCCTGCTGCTGCCCGGCCGCCGGTTCCGGCCACGCAGTGACACCGGCGATCCCCAGCGCGATGTCACCGGCCGCGGGGGCCTGCACCGGGCCCACCGACAGATCCAGGCCGGTGCGCTCGCGGATCAGCGCCGCCAGCTCCTGCCCCGCATGGGCCAAAGAGGCCGGAGCGCCCTGGGCGTAGACGATGGCGGTGCCCTCGGTGAGCCGCAGCTCACCGTCACCCAGAGTGATCTCGCGCGGGATGGGCAGCAGCGAGACCTGCCGGTCGCGCAGGGCGCCGGCGGTCTGCATCCGCGCCTGTAGCTCGGGGGAGAGGACCGCGTGTGAGGCACCGATCGGGCGGCCGGCCCCGTTGCGATAGACGGTCCACCCATCGCCCTCCACCACGGCCGTGGCATACACGTCCACATAGCCCCGGGCCCGGTCGCCCGCGGTGAGGGCAAAGGTGATGTCGATCGGGTCGCGGTTGGTGGCATTCCACTGATCGCCGTCGGCCACCACGGGGCCCTCGTGGATCACGGGGCCATCCTGCGCGTCGCGGCGCAGGATCAGTTGGTACGAGCCGCCCTTACCGGAGAAGCCCACGATGTTGCCCAGGCGCAGCCAGTAGCCCACCGCCGGCTCTTCGGGCACGGCGAACCGAAGCTGCACGGGGGCGTCGCTCTCGAGCAGGCCCAGGTGGCCGTCGCCCTGAGGGGTAGGGGGCAGGGCATCCGTCCAGGAGGAGAACTCGCCATATTCGGCCCACAGGGAGGCGCCGCAGGCGGGACCGGGCAGACCGGCACAGACCGTGAGACAGGCGACCGCCAGCAGGGCCGCCCGACAGGGCATCGTCATCGCCAACACCTCGCAACCGTTCGGGAATTGCTGTATACTTTCGCAGGCTTTATCCAGCAGACCTCCCTGAGGCTGCCACGGAGGTGTGTCGGCTCATGCGCTATCAGCGGCTCTCGGTGATCGCCGGGCTCTGTGTCGCCCTGGTCTTCGCCGGCGTTGCGTCGGCCCAGGAAGGCCAGGCAATCCACCCCAGATTCTGGCCTCACAGCGTGCCCGGTTACCGGGACCAGTTCGATTACTGGCGGGTGTGGCAGGCGCGGTGCGCGGTGCGACAGGTTCCCACCTCGCCGTACAACGCCGCGGCACGGAACGACGCCCTGCAAAACTGGCTCACACGTCTGCGGCACCAGCAGTTCGCCGTTGCCGACGTGGTGCCGGACGAGCGCGCCGGGGCCCTGGGACGTGCCCTGGGCGCGGGCGACTTCGCCACCGCCGGGCTCGAGATCGATGCCATCTACAGGGCGCTGGAAGAGCTGGTGGCCGGCCGGGAGACTGTCCGCGGAGTGGGCAGCGTTCAGGGCAAGGTCATCGACCAGGATGGCGTCGCCGTGGAGGGCGCCGACGTGCTCTTGTACGGCACGCCCCTGGGATCGCGCACCGATGCCGAGGGGCGGTTTGTCATCAAGGACGTTCCCTGCACCTCATCGCGGTACATCGTGATGGCCCGCAAGCAGGGCCATCTGGACGGGTACGCCGGAGGTGTGGCGCCGGAGCCCGGCAGGCCCGGGGAGGCCCTGATACTGTGCGAGGCCATGACTCCGGAGAAGGCCCACCGCACCGGCGAATTCGCGCTGCGGGTGTGCTTCCTGGAGGACATCAAGCAGGCCATGGACCCGATGGCCCCCGTCGAGGCCGCGGTGCTGGACCCGGGGCAGTATCCCGACGAGGTCACGCCCTACCTGCGCTCCTCCGACACGGTGGCTTTCGACTCGCTGCAATTGCGGAGTCAGGCCGAGGCCATCTTGGCCTCGGTGCCCGAGACGGACAGGAGCAAGTCCACCGCCGTCGCCAGAGCCGTCTACTCCTGGGTCGTGCAGAACGTCAAGTACGACCTGATGAGCACCGTGCCCGATGACCCGACGGGCGGGCAGTGGCAACTGCAATTGGGCGCCTGGGGGCGCGGTCTGGAGGACTGGTGCCGTCGGCCGGCCGAGGTCATGACCCACATGCGCGCCTCGGCGCCGGAGTTCGCCTGGCTGACCGCCGCTTTGCTCCGGGCCCTGAGCATCCCCGCTCGCCCCGCCGTGGCCGGGGAGACCTGGGTCTGTCAGTGGTGGGTGCAGTTGCCCTCGGGAAACGGCTACTGGGCCAACATGTCCACCTCCGACGGCGTCGAGGAGTACCGCCGCACCGGTGACCTGACCGCCCGCTTCCCCGGCGTGGGTGACGATCAGATAGGCGTCTACAGCGTGGACGAGCGGGCGCCGGTGCCGATCCGCTGGCAGACCGACCGCCCGGCACTGTGGCTGGTGGACCCGGGCACCTACATCCGCACCCACCCCTCCGAAAAGGGTCTGGAGATCGCCCAGAAGGTGATGTCCACCTTCCCACAGGAGGGGCGGCTGCCCAAGCTGGAGGCCTTTCCCCTCGTTGCCCCGCAGAGATCCGTGGTCTCCTATATGCTGCGCACCACCGGCCTGGTGCTGAACGTCGCCAGTCTCGGGCCCCAGACGCAGTTCAGCGTCAGGTTCGCGATCCCCGTCACCAATCAGTACCGCGAGACCCTGGAGATCAGCCAGTGGACCAATCGCCCCGCCTGGATCAAAGGCGTTCGCCGCGAGCGGGAGCAAAACGACCTCACCCGCGAGGCAATGGAGTGGTTCTGCGTGGACGTGGAGATCGGCGCCGCTGCGGCTCCCGCTCCGGAGCCTCCGGCCGCCGAGACGCCGCCTGCCGAGGACCAGCCCGCCGCGCCGCCTGCCGAGGGATAGCCCCCGGGAGCACGGTGGGCCAAGACCGACCCCCAGACAGGCACAGAGCCCCGCATCCGACCGGATGCGGGGCTCTTGGTATGCGGGGCCATCGCCGTCTGCGGGTGGCCGGCCGCAGACCGGGTCACGATCCGCACATCGAGCGTCTCGATCTGCGGGGGGCCGCTTGCCGTGCGCCTTGTCTGCAGCGACGCTCGGGATGACGCCTACAGCGCGAGCCTCCAGATACGCCGGCGTCGACACGAGCGACTTGCAGACCGCCGACCTACGCAGCGCGCCGGACCTTGCGCCGCTGTTGGTGCCGATGCGCCACAGACTCCCGCTGCTTCTCCAGCAGTATGGCCCTGTGCTCCCAGCGGCTCACATCCGCCGTCTCAGACCTGACCTGACGGGGCCTCGTGCCGGCTCGTACCACCTGGGCCCCGCGCGTCTCTGTGTCGCGGGTGGTGACCTCGGCGTCTGCCGTCAGGTACCGCCACACGCCGTAGGCACCGATCCACACCAGGATGTCCCATCCCGAGATCGTCGCGAACAACTGCTCTGAGATCCACTCCGGCATGGCCTACTCCCCCGGTAGCTGCAAGTATGTTCGTCGAATATAGATTCGATTATAGTGGCTTCCCAACCCGTTGTCAAGTAGGTATCGAGCCGGGCTTTTCTCTTCCCTGTTAGACAGCCGGCGGTGGCTCTTGGTTTCCTGAGCGGCGACAGGTTTGTGCAGATAAGCCCGGGCAAAGCTATGCAGCTCTTCGCCCCGGAGGAAGCTACCCATCGCCCTGGGCGCGGCCGCTAGTGATGTGCCGCGGGGGGGCCGGGCGAGGGACAGAGTGGAGGGCGAGGTCGCGGCCATCGGCAGGTACCCGCTCGAAGCGACGGCGACCCGCGGGGGAAGGGAGGAGTGGCCCTTGCGTGTGGCGAAGTGGGTGACCGTTGGCGGGCGCAGGGCGCCCGGGCCGCCGCTCCGGGGGCGGCCGTGCTTCCGTACAGGGCGTCGCCGCTGCAACGGGCGGGCGGGGCGGTCCGCGCCACGCGGCGGCACCCCGGCGTGCCCGCGCCGTTGACTTCCTGCAAAACAGCGTGCTATCATGCTGCGGGAGTTCCGCAAGTTGTTCTGAAGCACCACGACCTCAGGGAGGCGGATTCGTATGGGTCGCGCCATCGGAGGAGTTGCTCTCGGCATCACAGACGGCCGAGTGAAGTTCCCCACCGCTGCATGCCTCTGTTTATCGCTCATCATCGTTCTACTCGCCGGGGTGCTGTCTCCTGCGCTGGGCGCACCGATCAAGACCGAGCCCATGCCGGGCCCCGGAATGCGGGTGTGGACCGGAAACGCCTTCGTGACCAGGCCCCCCGAGGCCGCGGCGGGACAGGTGATCGTGCAGGTCCGTGCGGGAACCACGGAGGCGGAGCTGGCCGAGGCCGTGCAGCGCCAGGGGGGCACGGTGCTTCGCAGTATCCCACAGATCGGCATGTACGTCGTCTCCTTGCCCGACGGCGTGTCGGTGCTGCAGGGACAGGCCCGGTGGGCCGCGGAAGGCGTCGTCGACTCTGCGTACCCGGACCTGATCGCCCACAAGATGCTGGTGCCCAACGACACGTTGTACAGCCAGCAGTACCACTGGCCGAGGACCAATGCTCCCGCGGCCTGGGATGTCACGACCGGGAGCCCGAACACCGTGATTGCCGTTGTCGATGACGGTGTCGATCTGGGGCACCCGGACCTGGCGGCCAAGATGTGGGTCAACGTCGGCGAGATCCCCGACAACGGTGTGGACGACGACGGCAACGGCTTCATCGACGATGTGAACGGCTGGAACTTCTTCGACGGCACCAATGACCCCAACGCCGAAGTGGTGGCCGACGACGTGGGCGTGTCGCACGGCACCCACTGCGCCGGACTGGTGGGCGCGGTGAGCAATAACGCCACCGGCGTCGCCGGGTACGACTGGTCTTGCCGGCTGATGGCGGTCAAGGTCTTTCCCGCCAGCGGCTCGGCGCCCTACAGCGTCATCATCGAGGGCTTCGTGTATGCCGTCGACAACGGCGCGAACGTGGTGAGCCTTAGTCTCGGCGGCGGGTACAGCGGGGCCTGGGACGCTCCGATTGCCCACGCGCGCGCGCAGGATGTGGTGGTGGTGGCGGCCGCCGGCAATGAGGACTGGGAGTTCACCGACAATCAGTCCACCTGGTTCAGCCCCGTGTGCAACGACGGCCCCGGCTTCGGCGACAACTACGTGTTGGGCGTTGCGGCCACCGACCAAAACGACCAGAGGGCGGACTTCAGCAACTACGACGGGTCCAGCCGCAGCTTCGTGGACGTGGCCGCCCCCGGCGTGGACATCCTCAGTTGCTACATCGACGATCCGGCCTACAACCTCCCTGCCTACGGACTGATGAGCGGCACCTCCATGGCCTGCCCCATCGTGGCTGGGCTGGCGGGTCTGGTGAGGGCCCGGCACCCCAATGCGACGGCGGCCGATGTGGTCAGTCGGATTCGGCTGGGGTGTGACGACATCGACGGCGTCAATCCGGGGTACGCCGGGAAGCTGGGCGCGGGGCGCATCAACGGCCCCGCGGCCATGGTGAACCTCCCACCGGCCGCGCCGCGCAGCATCGCGGCGGTGGACACCCCCGGTGATGAGGGCGAGAGCATCACCGTCACCTGGAGCCGCTCGGCCGACGACGGCCGCGGCGCCGACGATGTGGTGGGCTATCAGGTGTGGCGCTCCACCGTGGGTGATACCGGACCGTTCACCAGCGTGAGCGGGCTTCTGCCGCCGCGGACCACCATCTACCTGGACTTCGAGGTGAGCATCGGCAGCGAGTATTGGTACAAGGTGTCCGTGCACGACGCCGCCAGTTCCTCGGAGACCAGGGTCGTCGGCCCCGTCTCGCCGCTGGACGATCTGGCCCCGGACCCGGTCACGCAGCTCATTGCCCGGGACACCGGGGGCGACAGCGGCGGGTCGATCACGCTCTCCTGGCCCGGCTACGAGCCGCCCTCGGACTTCGCCGAGTACCGCGTATACCGTGCCACCGGCAGCTTCACCAACATCAACCAGACCGGTGTGGCGCGCATTGACCAGCAGGGGTCGCTCACCGTCCCGACCACCCAGGGCTACATCGACACCACGGTGGTGGACGGCACCCTGTACTGGTACGCCGTGACGGCGGTGGACGACACCCAGCCGGTGGGCAATGAGAACCCGCAGGTCACCGCGGTGGGCCCGGTGGTCTCCAGCCCGAACTTCACCTTCGCCTACAACGCCGGCTACAATCTGATGGCCGTGGGTGCCGACACCCAGGAGAAGGACCTGGCCACCTTGCTGGGCATACCGGCGGCCGAGCTGCAACTGGCGCGCTGGGACCCCACGGCCGCGGCATACCGCAGGTACGCGGACGGCCCCACAGACGCCTTCCTGCAGCAGGGCCTCGGTCGGGCCTTCTGGCTCAAGGCGAACGGTTCCCTCATCGTCGACATCGCGGGTCAGCCGGCTCCGGCGGGCACCTACAAGGTCGCCTTCCAGCCCGGCTGGAACATGGTCGGTAACCCCTACACCAGCGACATGTCCACGGTGGGTGCCACCGTAGACGCCTCGGGGCGCACGGATATCGGCATCGCCGAGGCCGCCACGCTGGGCTGGGTCCGCGACTACATGTGGGCGTACGATAGCTATCGCCGCAGCTACGCCCTGGTCAGCCCCACCATCGACTTCGCCGACAAGATCATCCGCAAGGGCGCCGGCGTGTTCTTCCACGCCTTCGTACCGGGCCAGTTGGCCATGCCGCGTCCGGACGCCGCGGCGGTGCCCACGGCCGCTGAGGCCGCGCCGCCCGTCACGGCCGACTGGAAGCTGCGGATCGTGGCCGAATGCGGGGCCGGCGCGGATGTGGACAACTTCGTCGGCGTCAGCAGCAGCCGGGCGAAGCTCAACGCCATCGCCAGCCCGCCCGTGCGGGGCCTGGACTTCTACTTCGTCGACGATTCCGGCGCCCATGCCGCGGCACGTTTCGCCGCTCCCGGCACCACAGCGGCAACCTACACAGCCAGGGTCGTCGTGGACGAAGCCGGGCCGGTGACGCTGCGCTGGCCCGACCTGTCCGAGCTGCCGGCCGATGTCCGGCCCGTCCTGGTAGACCTCGCCACCGGCAAGCGCATGTACATGCGCACCACCGGCTCGTACACCTTCGACGCCACCGTCGAGGCCCAGCGACAGTTCCAGGTGGTGCTCAACGCCGATGCCGCCGGGGCCCTGCTGGTGCAGGCCCTGGCCGCCACACCCACCGCCGCCGGCGCTCAGGTGGCCTTCACCCTCAATCAGGACGCCGCTGTCACGGTGGAAGTGCTCAATGTGGCCGGACGCTCGGTTCGCACGCTGGCGGTAGGCTCTCCGGTGGCGGCCGCCCAGGTCAACACGCTCGTCTGGGACGGAACCAGTGCCCTGGGCACGAAGGTACCCGCGGGGCGCTATCTGGTGCGTGTGGTGGCCCAGACCCAGGACGGGCAGCAGGCCTCGGCCATGAGCGCGCTCTCCCTGAGGCGCTAGAAGTCCGGCCGCAAGCCCCACTCTCGCCGGGAATGTCATTCTGAGAGCTTCCGCTCCCGGAGGGAGCAGCTCGAAGAATCTCCCGGCATTCAGCGAGATTCCTCGCTATCTCGCTGCGCGAGATGGAGGCTCAGAATGACATGAAACGGACCAGCCGGACTTCTCGGCCGCGCTTCCAGAGGTCCGGTCCAGGAGCCGAGTCGCGTGATCGCCCCGAGTCCGCCCTCAGCGCGGACTCGGGGTTCGTTTTTCCGGTCCCGTGTCGCGGCACCGGGGGCGCCGGGGCGGAACAAAGCGCCGGGCGGCACCGTCAGTACCTCGCAAGGCCATCTCAGGTGGCCGGCGCCGTGCTTGTGCGCGCGGCGCCGCCGCCGGGCGTGTGGTGTCTTGATTGTCTCTCTCTCTCCGACTCAGTCCCAGGCTGTCCCTGGTGCCGGCCTTGCTGCTGTGCGCCCTGATACCCGCTGCCCACGCGGCGCGGGCGAAGCCCCTTCCGCTGGTGGACCTCAATAGCGGGATGCCGACGGCACGGTCCAGTGCCGCCGCCGCCGCGCGTGCCGGCGCCGACCTGGCCGTCGCCGATCGCGTCCTGGTCAGTCCGGCGGCCGGTGCCGGCCGGGTCTCGTCCGCCGCCACGCAGGTCCAGGCCCTGGGTGGCACCATCGCACGGAGCCTTGGCCGGGGGCGCCTGCTGGTCGTGGACCTGCCCGCGGGGTCGGACGTGCAGGCCGTCGCCGCGAACCTCTCGGCCAGGCCCGGAATCGCCTTCGCCGAACCCGACCGCGTCGCCTATACCACCGCGGTTCCCACCGACCCCGAGTACTCCAAGCAGCTCCACCTGCCCAAGATCCGTTGCCCGGAGGCGTGGGATATCGGCACCGGGAGCACGAACGTCATCATCGCCGTGGTCGATTCCGGCGTCGACCTCGACCACCCGGACCTGGTGGATCGCATCTGGACCAATCCCGGGGAGATCGCCGGCAACGGCATCGACGACGACGGCAACGGCTACATCGACGACGTCCACGGCTGGGACTTCTACTACGACGACAACGACCCCAACCCGATCCCCAACGGTATCGACGAGAACCTGGATGGCGACGCGGATGAGCAGGTGAACCACGGGACCCTGGTGGCGGGCATCGCGGCCGCCTCGGCCAACGGCTGGGGCACGGTGGGAGTGTCGTGGCAGACCAAGATCATGCCGCTGAAGGTCTTCCCCGACGACGGGACGACGTACGTCTCCACCGTAGTGGAGGCCATGTACTACGCCGCCGACATGGGAGCGCACATCGTCAATCTCAGTCTCGGCGCGGGCTACGAAGCCAGCTTCACCGACCCCATCGTGCAGATATGGAACCAGGGGGGGCTGACGGTGGCGGCGGCGGGCAACGAGCGCCGGGAGTTCACGGACTCGTCCAGCACCTGGCTGTCCCCGGCATGCAACAATGGCCCCAACCCGCTCACGGACAATATGGTGCTGGGCGTTGGGGGCGTGAACCTCAGCGACCAGAAGGCCTCATGGAGCAACTACGACGCCTCGACGGCGGGGACATTCGTGGAGGTGTTCGCTCCGGGGGTGAACATCTACGGGCCGGGTGTGTACTACCCCTCGGTGAGCGGGTTCACCAGCTACTTCACGGTGAACAGCGGCACCTCGTTCGCGGCTCCGATGGCGTCCGGGCTGGCGGCGCTGCTGAAGGCGCAGAACATGGCGCGGAACGGCGCCGAGCTGATCAGACTGATCTGCAACGGCTGCGACGATATCGATGCCCAGAACCCCGGGTTTGCCGGGAAGATGGGCTACGGCCGGGTGAACGCCGCGCGCTCGATGGGTGCCGACCTGGGGATCGCGGCGCCCACGAATGTGGCGGCGGCCGACACCCGTGGTGACAGGGGCGGCAGCATCACGATCACCTGGACCAAGTCGGCCGATGACGGCGCCGGCAGCAATAGTGTCACGGGGTACGTGATCTCCCGGGCGCAGGGGGCGTTGCCCACGGAGGTGGACACCGGTCAGGCGGGCTGGACCGACATCGGCACGGCCCCCAAGGGTGCCGGGGTGTATGTGGATGCCACCACCACCGATGGGATGGACTACTACTATCGCGTGGCGGCGGTGGACGCCACGCACCGCAGTGAGTCCGCGGTGGTGGGGCCGGTGCAGTCGTACGACGACCAGGCGCCGGCTCAGGTGACGACGCTCACCGCCGCGGACCATCCCGGCGACAGCGGTGGCGCCATCGATCTGGACTGGACGGGCTATGTGGCCGCGGCCGATGTGGCGGGCTTCCGCATCTACCGCAGCGACCGCGTGTTCTCCTCCGTCAGCGGCAAGACCCCGTACAGCTCGCTGACAGACCCCGCCGCCCGGACCTTCACCGACCTGAGCACCGTGGATGGGGCCGACTACTACTACGCCGTGACGGCCTACGACACCACAGGCAACGAACGCAAAGAAGTCGTCGCCGCCGGACCGGTGCAGAGCTTCCCCAATGGCGCGGTCACCTTCCCCGCCGGCGTCCAGATGATCGGCTCTCCGATCATCCCGCTGGACCGCCGTCCCTCCAGCCTGTTTGGGATCGATGCCTCAACCTTCTCCTATGCCCGCTACAAGACCAGCACCGGAGCCTACGAAACGTACCCCAACGGCACCTTGGCCTCCGAGCAGCAGATGAGGCTGGGGCAGGGGTTCTTCGTGAACCTGCCGCGCACGGTGACCGTGACCCCCGGCGGCACCTCGGCCCCGGCGGGGAATGTGAGCGTCGCGCTCACCCCGGGCTGGACGCAACTGGGCAACCCGTACTTCGGAGCTCTGAACTTCAACGCCTCCACGGTGACCGTGGGCGGCAATACCATGGACCTGCAGAGTGCCGAGACGGCCGGCTACGTGCGCGCGTACTGCTGGCTGTACAACCGCACGACCAGGGACTACGATCTCGTGCACCCGCTGTACGGCGCGGTCTCCTCGGTGCCGACGTGGGGCGGGATGTGGGTGTACGCGGGCAAGTCGTGCAGTCTGACACTGGCCAGGCCCAGCGGAACGGCGGGCGCTGTGGGTGGGGCCACGGAGGGCCTGGCCTCCGGCGGCGACGGCCAATGGACGGTACAGATCATCGCCCGCGGCGGCTCAGGGGCGGACGGCTCCAACTACTGCGGCGTCCGGGAGAGCGGTGACGGCATCCTCAGCCCGCCGGCTTTGCCCGGTCGCCCGGAGCTGGTGTTCACATCCGGTGGGGCGGGGACAGCCACCTCCTTCAAGGCCGTCGCGCAGCCCAAGATGAGCTGGGACATGGAGCTCACCTGTCCCGCGGGCGAAGACGCCGTGCAACTGCTGTGGCCCGACCTCAGCGCAGTGCCCAATGACTACAGCCTCACGCTTCACGATCTGGATAGCGACAAGCGGGTGAGCATGCGGCATCAGACCGGGTACTGGGTGCGGACCGCAGGGCAAGAAGGGGTGCGGCACCTGCGCGTCGAAGCATCCCAAGGTGGCGGCGGCGGAGTGCGTGTGTCCTCGCTGACGGCACAGAGCACGGCGGCGGGTGCGCAGGTGGCCTTCTCCCTGTCGTGTGCGGCCTCGTGTGATGTCGCGGTCATCAACATCGCCGGGCGCGCGGTACGAACTGTGGAGAGCAGCCGCGTGCGGGCGGCGGGGACCAATGTCGTGCTCTGGGACGGTCGCGGCGATACCGGGACTCGGGCGCCGCAGGGCTCGTACCTGGTACGGGTCACGGCCCGCGCCGAGGACGGTACAGAGGTGTCGGCGCTCAGCCCTCTGCGCCTGAGACGCTAAAAAAGGCCCGGGTCGGCCTTGCGTCCGGGAGGCCTGGGAAGCTACAATAGGATGGATTGAGCCGTGTGTCGGGCCCGCGCCGGGCCCGGCCGGGGCCTGACGGTGCGTGCCGGCTGCCCACCGGATGATCGAAGCGAGCCGACTTCCCTTCTGAGGGGGCCTTCTCACATGTCGCGGTTTGCGATCGCTATCTCCCTATGCATCCTTGCACTCGCTCTCATCGGCTGTAGCGGTGGCGACGACGGAGATGACGGCGGCCAGATGGGACCCGTGCCCAGCGCGGACAACGCCAGGGTCACCGGCACCGTGGTCCGCGGTGATTCCGTGGGCTCGCCCGTCTCCCGGGTGACCGTCTCGGAGGCGAGCACGCGACAGAGCACCGTCACCGCCACCGACGGCAGCTTCACACTCACCGGACTGCCCGCCGGCACAGTCTACCTCAGTGTCGGTGCTCCCAGCTCCGGCAACTACCAGGGCGCCCGCGTCCCAACCGCCACTAGAGCCGGCTCCACCACGCAGACAACCATCGCACTTCTGCCACTGACCACCGGGACGCCGACCCAACTGGCGATCAACCCGGCGGGATCGGCCACCGTCGAGCAGGGCGGCATCCTGAAGTTCAGCGCCTCTGTCTACGTCGGTGGCTCCAAAGTCAATGTGCAGCCCACGTGGGTGCTATCCAGTCCCACCGCGGATGTGGGGGCGAACTCCATGCTCGCCGACGGCACCCTGCAGACCGGCACAGCCGGCTCGTTTCTGGTCACCGGTGTGGTGGGCAACCTCACCCACAGCTCCGGTGTCGTCGTCACCCCGGCCCTGCCCCCCCAGATCGGGTCGGTCCTGGTGTCCCACAGCAACGACAACCCGATCCCCGCTTCCGGCGGCATCGTGACCATCACGGCCGCGATCACCGACGGCAATGGTATCCAGACCAACGACGCCGGGGCGCTCAGGGCGCTGCGATTTGAGCTGCAGACCCCCAGGAGCGGCGTGATCTCTCTGCCCACGGCCGCCGAGCTGCCCTTCTTGCCCATCGCGCAGACCACGATCTACGACGGCACCTGGCGCTACAACTACGCGGTTCCGGCCAACAACAATGCCCCCACCGCCGACGGTCTCCAGGCACACCAGCAGTATCTGGTGCGTGTCGTCGCGCGTGATACCACCGGCGCCGAGAGCACTTCGGACTGGTACGAGTTCCGCGTGGCCGGCCTCGATACCCCACCGCCTCTCCCCGAATAGCCGCGCACGGACACCTTGGCCCAGCAGGCGCCCCGGGATCTCCCGGGGCGCTTTTCGCGCCTCTGTGTCCGGGGACGGGGCTTCGTCGCTCGCGCCGGTGGCGATGTCCGCGGGCGCGAAGAGGGGAGGCCGTGTGTCGTCGTGGACGTGGCCGAAAGACTGCAGGGCCTTGCCCGAGTTCCGGTGGGGCGGCCGGGGGAGCCCGCGGCCACATTCGTTGACTTGGTCAAACACCCTGTGTTACACTAGGCTAGGTGCGGGGGTAGGTTCGCCACGCATGCCCCGATCGCCTGTCGGAGAAACCGGCAGGCCTTTGTGTTCTGGGCAGCGGGCGGCCGCGCGATCAGACCGGACACAGGACTGATGGCCCATGGTCGAGATGCAGGTGCACAAGATCGGTCTCAGCCCGGACGGTGAGGCGCTGGTGATCCTGGTGGACGTCGAGCAGACCCGCCTGATGGCGATTGTCGTCGGCACCTACGAGGCGCGGTCCATCGCCATGGAGCTGCAGGGTGAGAAGTTCGAGCGTCCCTTGACCCATGACCTGTTCGCCGACACACTGGCCGCCGTCGAGCAGGTGCTGGAGCGGATCGAGGTCGTCAAGCTCGAGGGCGGCACGTACTATGCGCTGATGACGCTGCGCGGCCCCGACGGAGTGTTGCGGCAGTTGGACGCCAGGCCCAGCGACGCCATCGCCATCGCCCTGCGCTGCGGCGCCCCCATCTACGTGGCCGACCCTGTTTTAGCGCAATCGCAGATCCTGTTCAGCGATCTGGAAGCCGCCGAAGAGGTGGACAAGTTCCGGGAGCTGATGGAGACCGTCGAATTGGGTGAGACCCAGCAGGGCTCGAGCCCGCCGCCGACGGCGCAGGACGATGAAGCGACAGAGACGGAGGACGAGCCGTGACGGTCTCATCGAAGCTGACGACCTATGTCTTTGGGGTTATCCTGGCGCTGATACTCATCGCCAAGGCCCTCACGATGTGGACGGACTTCCTGTGGTTCGGCGCCATGGGGCAGGCCGAGGTGTTCACGACCATCCTCAGCACGCGCATGGTGTTGGGTATCGTGGTCGGCGTGCTGTTCTTCGCCTGGCTGTGGGCCAACCTGCGCTTCGCCCGCAAGCCCCTGCCGGACAACATCACCTTGATCGGCAAGCGCCTCTTGCCCGACGAAGAGCGGGCCCAGGTGGAGCAGTACGCCGACAAGGCGCTGCTGGTCTTCGCCCTCATCGGCGGCCTGATGGCCGGTCTGGTGGCCAGCGGCAAGTGGCTGCAGTGGCTGCAGTACACCCATGCGGTGGATTTCGGCCAGACCGACCCCCTCTTCGGCAAGGACGCCGGCTTTTACGTGTTCAAGCTCGCCTTCTTGCAGTACGCCTTCCGCTCCGTGTTCTACGCGGTCGTGATCGCGGCCATCACCTCTACCCTGGTGCACCTGTACCAGGAGGCGATCCGCATCGTGGGCAACACGGTACAGGCCACGTCCCGGGCGCGGTACCACATCCTGGGGCTGGTGTCGCTGGCGCTGCTGGTCAAGGTCTGGGGCTACCGATTGGGCCAGCTTGCCCTGTTGGTCGGCGACCGCGGGCAGGTCCTGTCCGGCGCCACCTATTCCGACGTGCACGGGCGCATTCCCATGGCCTACGGCCTGATGGCCCTCTGCCTGATGGCGGCCATTGTCATCGTCGCCAATGCCCGCTCGCGCAAGCTGTTCGTCCCGGCGGGAGCGCTGGCCGTGGTCCTGCTGGTGTCTCTGCTGGGAGGCGCGGGCTATCCCACCCTCCTGCAGAAGCTCGTCGTGCAGCCCACCGAGCTGCAGAAAGAGCGGCCGTACATCGAGCACAATATCACCGCGACCAACACCGCCTACGACCTGGATGATGTGGACACCGAGCTGCACCGCGTGGACGGCGTCCTGACGTGGGAGGACGTCCAGAAGAACCGTCTGACGGTGGACAACATCCGCCTGTGGGACCATCGGCCGCTGGAGCGTACGATGGATCAGATCCAGGCCCTGCGGGCGTACTACGACTTCCCCGACGTGGACGTGGACCGCTACACCATCAACGGCCGCGTGCGGCAGGTCATGCTCTCGCCGCGCCAGGTCGACTCGGCCAAGATCCCCGGCACCGAGACCTGGGTGAAGACGAACCTACAGTATACACACGGCTTCGGGGTGGCCGCCTCGCCGGTCAACGAGATCCGGAAGGGGTCCTCAGACGAGGGCCTTCCCAATTTCTGGGTCAAGAACATCCCTCCCGAGTCGGTGCCGGGCATGGAGATCGACCAGCCCCGCATCTACTACTACACCAGCATCCGACCCCGGCTGATCGAGCTGATCCAGTCCATCCGCCGCCACGAGCTGCTGGGCGACCGCGAGCAGCCACAGACCCCGAGCGACGACAGCACCGGGCAGCCGCCGCAGACCCCGGACCGACCCGGCGCGGCCGCGCAGAGGATCATGGACGAGCCCGTGGCCGTGATCGAGCCCTATGTGGTGGTCAATACCAAGGAAGAGGAGCTCGACTACACCCGGCTGGTGGGCGATGTCGAGGAGAAGGTCAGCAACAGGTATGACGGCCGCGGCGGAGTCCCGGTGGGCGGCCTGATGCGCCGCATCGCCTTCGCCGCCCGCTTCCAGGACTGGAAACTCCTGTTCACCCAGTCTCTGACCAGGGACAGCCGAGTGCTCATCAATCGCACCGTCCCCGAGCGCATCGCGGCCCTGTGCCCCTACTTCCTGATCTGCGACCCGGACCCGTATATCACCATCCAGAAGGGCCGCCTGGAGTGGATCATCGACGCCTACACCTACTCCCGGATGTACCCGTACTCCAAGCCGCACCGCGACATAGCGGTCAACTACATCCGCAACTCCATCAAGGTCCGCTGCGACGCCTACGACGGGGTGCCTGAGTTCTACGTGATCGATCGGGACGACCCCATGGTCCAGTGCTACCAGCGCATCTTCCCCAACCTCTTCAAGAAGGAGCCGATGCCCGAGAAGATGCGCGACCACCTGCGCTACCCGGCACTGCTCTTCACCGTCCAGGCGCAGATCTACGCCGACTATCACATGCTGGACCCGCAGACCTTCTACCAGCGTGAGGACAGTTGGTCGATCCCCAATGAGCTGTACGCTTCCGAGCCGCGACCGACGGAGGCCTACTATGCGGTGATGAAGCTCCCCGGGGAGGAGAAAGAGGAGTTCATCCTCATGCTCCCCTTCACCCTCAAGGGCCGCGAGGATCGCAACATGGTGGCCTGGATGGCGGCCCGCTGCGACGGCGACCACTACGGCCAGTTGCTGTGCTACAAGATGCAGGCCGGCCTGCTGGTGGATGGACCGATGATGATCGAGTCGCGCATCGGCCAGAACCGCGAGTTCTCCGAGAAGCAGACCCTGTGGAGCCAGAAGGGCTCCAACATCATCCGCGGCAATCTGCTGGTCATCCCCATCGCCAATGACCTTCTGTACGTCGAGCCCGTCTACATCGCCTCCACCGCCAGCGCCATTCCGGAGCTGAAGATGGTGGCCGTGGCCACCGGTAATCCGGCCCGGGTCGGCCTCGGAGTGGACCTCGATGACGCCCTGGCCAACCTGTTCGGCAAGACCACCCAGGAGGTCGCCGAGGGCCTGGGCCGCGTCGAGCCGGCAGCAACCACGGAGGGCGAAGCCGCCCCGCCGGTCTCCGCCGCGACCCCGCCGGCGGCCGTGGTCGATCTGCTGAACCAGGCCATCACCCTGCAAAGCGAGAAGCAGAAGGCTCTGGCCGAAGGCGACCTGGGGGGGTTCCAGACCCTCGACCGGCAGCAGTCGGAGTTGATCGAGAAGGCCAGGGAGGCGGCCGAGTAAGAGATGGCCCTGCCCGCGGAAGCTCTCGATGCCCTCAGGGCCGTGGTGCTTGACTTCGACGGGACGCTGGCCGATACCCGTATCGACTTCGGTCTCATGCGCAGCCGAACCCGTCGACTCATCCAGGCCTGGGACCTTTGGGAGGACCGGCTGGAGGACGGCCGCTTCGTACTGGAGATGATCCGCTATGCGGCGGACAAGCTCCCCGGGGGCCGGCTCCGCGAGCAGTTCGAGGCCGAAGCCGCCCAGATGCTGATCGACGTTGAAATGCTCTCTTGCGAGACGGCCGCGCCTTTTCCGGGCACCGCCGAGGCTCTGGACGCACTCTCCGCCAGGGGATTCCGTCTGGGCATCGTCACCCGGAACTGCCGCACGGCCGTCTCGTGCGTTCTGGCGCGCCATCACCTGCGCCATGATGCTCTCCTGACCCGGGACGACGTGGAGCGCGTCAAGCCCGAGAAAGAGCACCTGCTGGAGGCGCTGGCCCTGCTGGGCGTCGGGCCGCGAGAGGCGATCATGGTCGGTGACCACCGAACGGACATCGAGTGTGGCCGGGCCGCCGGGACGTGGACCTGCGGGGTGCTGACGGACAAGACCACCGAGGCCGAGCACCTGGCCGCCGGCGCCCACATGGTGGTGGCCACGGTTCCCGATCTGGCCCGCCTGCTGTGCGATGGCTCCGGGGAGGTGCGCCGGTGAGGCACTCCGCGCTGCCGGTGGGCAAGCTCGACCCCGGCCTCCTGGCCGGTCTACTGGGCACCATCCCCCCGGACGCCTCGGTCCTCGTGGGGCCCGGTCTCGGGTGCGACGTGGCCGTCATCGACACCGGCGCGGATGAGTACCTCCTGCTCAAGTCCGACCCCATCACCTTCGCCACCGACGAGATCGGCCACTATGCGGTGACGGTCAATGTCAACGACATCGCCACCGCCGGCGGTACCCCGCGCTGGTTCCTGGGCACCTTGCTGCTGCCCGAGGGCGCGGCGGATGAAGAGATGGTGGCGGCCATCTACTCCCAGCTTACGGCGGCCTGCGGCCGCTATGGGGTGGTGCTGGTGGGGGGGCACACGGAGGTCACCCACGGGCTGGACCGGCCGATCCTGGCCGGCGCCCTGGCGGGAACCGTGGCCAGAGACGAACTGGTCACCAACTCCGGAACCTGCGTGGGCGACGCCATCCTGCTGACCAAGGGCATCGCGGTGGAGGGCACCAGCATCATCGCCCGTGAGAAGGCCGCGGCGCTGGCGGCGGCGGGTGTGGCGGCCGAGGAGATCGCCGCCTGGCAGGGCTACCTGCACGATCCGGGGATCGGCGTCCTGCGCGACGCCCGCGCCGCGCTGGCGGCGGCAAGGGTCCATGCCATGCACGACCCCACTGAGGGAGGGGTAGCCACCGGGCTGTGGGAGATGGCTCAGGCCGCGGGCGTCGGCCTGCAGGTCTTCCGCCGAGAGCTGCCGATTCTCCCGGCCACGGCGAGGGCCTGTGACATCCTGGGCCTGGACCCCCTCGGCCTGATCGCCTCAGGCTCGCTGCTGATCGCCGTCGCCCCGGAGGATGTGGGCGCCGTGGTGGCGAGCTGCGCGGCCCAATCCATCCCCTGCCGGCAGGTGGCTGAGGCCGTGGAAGCGAGCCGGGGCTGCGTGTTGCTGACCGAGGACGGGGCCACACCGTTGCCCCGGTTTGACCAGGACGAGATCGCCCGGCTCATGTGAGGAGCCGGGCGATACAGCGCCGGGCGCGCGGGGACGGGCTGTTTGCGGGCCCGGCCGCCGAGCGGCGGGCCGGCGCCGGTTCTCAGTACGCCCTGAGCTCGAAGACCCTGGCCTGCCCGTCGCCGTTGGTGCAGTCCACCACAAGCCGCAGCGCCGAGATGCTCTCCCCCACCCGGTGCACCCTCTTGCGCTGGTAGTTGCCGGCCTCGGTGGCCAGCGCCTTCCATCGGCCGTCCACGAGACCCTCGACGATGTAGTCACTCACCGTCTCCGGCTGCGGTCCGCGGTGCATGCGCTCGCTGAAGAAGTCGCTTTGCGTCAGGGCCAACGGGCGGGCGAAGCCCGAGTCGAAGGTGATGTGCACCTCGGTCACCCGCCGGGGTGCCGGGAGGTCGACGCGGACCCACTGGGGCATGGGGGCGCCCGGCGCCGAGGCCCACTGGTTCGTCTCCCCGTGGCGAAAGCGTGTGATGCCGTTGAGCACCAGCTCCGCAGGACTGCCCTCGGCCTCGCTGGAGGCCGAGGCGGTGCCGCCGCGCAGCACATCCAGGCCGTCATCGGCAGGCAGGTCGGGTATGTAGCAGTCATCCCGCAGCAGGGCCTGCTGGAGCTCGACGATGTGATGGGCGGCCAGCTCGCGCGGAGAGCAGTCGTGTACCCGGCACAACGCCGCGGCGGTGCCCACAGCCTGACCCATCACGGCGCCCGTGGCCGCCACCCGCGTGGAGGCCATGGCCATGTGGGTGCAGGACGCATTGCGCCCGGCCATCAGGAGATTGCCGACATTGCGCGAGTACAGGCTGCGCAGCGGAATGCCGTACACGTCGGGCAGGCCGATGAAGCTGCACGGAGGCTCCGGCGAGTAGATCCCGCCCGGCGGGTGGGTGTCGATGGACCAGCCCCCATGGCAGACGGCGTCCTGGAAAGCCACCGTGCTCAGCAGGTCGTTCTCGGTCAGGATATGGTCGCCCAGCAGTCTGCGGGACTCGCGCTTGCCCGGCACGAAGCCGAACCAGGTCAGGGCCCAGTTGGTGGCATCCACCTTGTCGCAGCGGTTCTTCACGTGGTCCCACACCCCCATCATGCAGGCCAAGAGCTCATCGCGGATCTGCTCGGCATCCTTGATGACGTCCAGCTCGCCACCGTACTCCACCCACCAGTGGCCGTGAACCAGCTCGGTGTGGCCCCGATGCGGGAGCTGCTCGCAGGTCTCGAAGACCTTCGCGAAGCTCGGGGGCGCGAAGGGGACCGGGTGACCCATGTCCCGGGCCTGCCACATCAGGCTGGCGCCCATGGTCTTGCGGTCCGGGCCCTGGGCATGGGCCTCGTCGTGCTCCTCCGGCGCTTCCCGGCCATAGCGATAGTCGGCACCGGCCTCGGCCCCCACCCGGCCGTCGCCGGTGCAGTCCACGAACAGCGGGCCGTACACCTCGAACCGGTCCTCGGTGCTCTCCCGCGAGGCCAGGACCGCGGCGATGGTCCCCGCATCCTCCATCCGCACCCCGGTGCAGGAGGTGTTCAGGAGCAGTGTGATGTTGGGCTCGGCGGTGACCTTCTCCCACAGGATCAAGTCCCACATCGTGGCCGCCCGCTGAGGGTTGCGAACCGCCTCCTCAAGGCGCAGCTCCTCGATGATCCCCGACTCCCGGGCATGCGGCCGTCCGCCCGAGCTGTCGGCGCCGCAGACGTGGACTCTGACCTCACTGGACGAGTTGCCCCCCAGTACGGGGCGATCGTGGATGAGGATCACCGTGACCCCGTGCCTGGCCGCCGCCAGTGCCGCGCAGACGCCGGATACGCCCCCTCCAACGACAACCACATCGCTATGCAGCTTGTGTGTCTGTACCATGGCGGCCTCCGAGCCGGTGTTTGCTCCCCGCATCCCCGACGAGCATAGCTATTCCACCGCCGGCCCAAAGAACCCTCCCGCTCCCGCGCCGGGAGAACCCGTCCGCCTCCCGGCGCCGCTCGTCCCACCCCGCCGGCGGCAAGCCGGGAAGCCGGAGGCCGCGCCATCAAGCTCCATCGCGAAGCAAGCCCAGTCGCCCGGTGCCGTGATTTCCATGCCGCAACACGCGAAAGGGGCCTTTGCAGGTGTAAAGATGGGCGATATGGGGTAGACATAGCTGGGGGTCGCTGTGAGTTGTGCAAACCATACCGTCTGATAAGAAGAAACCTCTTTACCACGGTTTTGTTACTGAAAGTGCTGTCTATAAGACGATACTGGTGTGGTATCCTCACGGGAGTAGGACGCCGACGGTGAGCTCCAGCGGGCCGGGGGCGGGGTTGGGCCGGCGGTGGTGCGGTGGGGCGCCGCTTGGGGGCTCCGGAAAGCCGATTGCGCGCTGGGCCGCGGGGGATGATGACATCCGGGTTCAGGCCCGGAGGCGCTTGCTCGGTGCGCCGGCTTGGGCGGGCCGGAGACGCTCAGTGCCCAGCCCAGATGGGTGATCCGGGACCACCCATGGACGCAGCGTTGACGCAGTGAGCAGGCTGTGGTAAAGTCTGGCGTCGGTCCACAGGCCGTTGTGCGCGAGCCCTTTGGCGAGGCATCTGGCCTCGAGCATGGCGTTAGGAGGGTAGCCTCACGCGGTGCTCGAGGGCAGGCAGCAGCGCCGGGGCGGGCATTGCGCCCACGCCCCGAGTGCAGGACGGTGACCGCGTCGGGGCGGTCCCATCGTGTCCGCAGCGCAGTGGACGCGGAGCGAAGGGCAATGCCCTCCGGCGCATCTATGCGCAGGGAGCCCAGACCGGGAGGACGAAGGCGTCCCAGGGCAGGCTTCGTTTCCCATCACCGAGCAACGCCGGGGGCAGCGGGACCGGTCAGACCGGTGTGAGGACCTGGGGATCGCAAATCATGCGTTGAAGGGAAGTCTACCCGCTTGGCTGAGTCAGAGGCACGACACAGAGCGCTATTCACTCAGGCGATGGACGCCGTGGTCCTGGTCGACAGCCACGATGGGCGGATCTGTGATGCCAACCCCAGAGCCGAGGAGCTTGTCGGCGCCCCCCGGGATCAGATCGTGGACCGGCCGGTGAGCATCTTTGACGGGCCCGGGTCCACCAGCTTCGAGCGTCTGCTGAGGCAGACGCGAGAGCAGGCCGGGCTCGCACTCCTGGAAATCCCCCTCACACGGCGTGACGGCAGCACGATCTACGTCGATCTCACCGGCAGTGAGGTCTGCTACGGCGACCGGAACCTGGTACAATTCGCGCTGCGCGACGTCAGCGACCGTCGCCGACTGCGGGAGGCGCTGGAGACGACCAATCTCCAACTGCAGGAGCAGCGGGCAGAGCTGGAGCTGGTCAACGAGCGGCTCAAGTACGCCAGTAACATGAAATCCAAGTTCCTGGCCAGCATGAGTCACGAGATTCGCACTCCTCTGAATGCCATCATCGGTTTTGCCGAGCTTCTGGCCGACGAGTCGTGGGGCGAGCTGAACGATCAGCAGCGGGGCTTCGTGACGCGCATCATCGATGCGGGCCAGCACCTGCTGCAGTTGCTCAACGACGTCATCGACCTGTCGAAGGTCGAGGCCGGGACCATCGTGCTGGAGCCCGGTCCGGTCCCGATCAATGAGCTGGTGGAGCAGGCGGCGAAGGTCATCAAGGGCACGGCGCGCAGTGCCGGCGTGAGCATCGTGACCGTCCCGGACGAGAGCAGGCCCGTGGCGACGGCGGACGAGAGGCGCATCAAGCAGGTCCTGTTCAACCTGCTGAGTAACGCGGTGCGCTACTCGTCGGAGGGCTCGGCGGTGCGGGTGATTGTCCAATCGCAGGACGAGTGGGTCACCGTCAGTGTCGTCGATCAGGGCGTCGGGATCGCGGAGGCCGATCAGGAGCGGGTCTTCGAGGAGTTCGTGTCACTGGGCGCTCCCGGCCAGAACCCCGGAGGAGCCGGCCTGGGGCTGCCGTTGAGCCGCAATCTCGTGCGGATGCATGGCGGAGAGCTGGAGCTGGACAGCAAGGAAGGGGAGGGCAGCACCTTCCGGTTCAGGTTGCCCATTGCGCGCAACCCGGAGGGCGATGGCGAGCGCCCGGAGACACCGCCGTGACTGGGCAGTAACGTCCTGGCGGTCTAGCCCGCGCGCCGACACCCGACGCGCGCCCAAGACGTTCAGTGGAGGCCCACGCCGGGTGCGCGTGGGCCTCTGCGTCTTGTGCACCGGAGCCACAGTCTTCCTGGATAGGAGAACCGCGATGCGCGCCCTGGCGGTCGTGATGCTGTTGGCGAGCCCGGCCCTGGCCGCGGCTCAGGCCCGAGTCCTGCGGCTGGCCGAAACGGGCCATGTGCTGCCGTACTCAGAGACGGCACAGTTCGGTTTCACACCCGAAGGGGAGTTCCGGTCCGCGCGCCTGAACCTCAGCGTCCGTATGGACTGCCCGCAGGCGGCGGGGTCCACCCACGTGATGCGCCTGGCCCTCAACGGCCGGGGCATCACCGGCGGCCTCACCCGTAGTCAGGCCAGGCTGCTGAACAAGCCCCTGACGGCGAAGATGGCCGGCGGGCTGGAGGTCCCCTGGGTGCGCGGAACCGTCTGGCGCGTGGTGTACTCCCCGGACTTCGCGCTCGTGGCCGACGAGGCCGCCGGCGGCTCCAGAATCCTGGACGTCTCGCCGTACCGCATGGTCCTGGACATCACCGATCTCATTACCCCCGACGCCGCCAACACGCTCACCATCGAGCACCAGGGCGCGACGCTGAACCTGCGTCAACACTTCAAGGATGCCGATCCCTCGCTGGATCTGGTCTTCGACGAGCTATCGGTGGAGCTGTCGGCCGAGCCGCCGCTGGCCCGGCCTCAGCGGCGTGAGGAGCAGTTCGACGCCGACCGGATCATGTGGCGGCCGCCCGCCATGTGTGACGCCCGAGACGTCATTGCCCTGGACCCCCGGGGCGGCCTGACCGTGAGCCTCCCCGGCCTGCGGATTGCCGTGCGGTCGCGCTTCTCGTGGCCCCAAGGGGGCTTCAACAGCTTCGGTGACGATCCCGACGCCGGGGCGCAGCCGGGCTGGTCGGTGGAGGTCCGCGGCGAGGGCGACCGGCGCCTCCTGGTCGGCTCAGGACCGCAATACCGGGTGGAGCGCGAGATTCGCTGGGCCAATGACCACGTGCAGATCGCCGACACCTTCACCAACCTCACCGACGACAGGATCGGGCTGCGCCTGGACAACCTCCTGAGGGCCGAAGGCACACAGGTGCTGGATGCCTGGTTGGGCGGCAACCCCGACCCGGCGACCGCCGCCGTTGCGCACATGGAGAACTCCAGCGTCTTCGTGGCCGGGGAGCAGGCCGGGTGCGGACTTCTGGCGCTGGACGACGTCTACCGGGTGCAGGGTGTCGTGTACTACGAAAACGGCGGTGGCATCCGCAGCGATACCTTCTGTCTGCCCGCCCGGGGCGCCTACACGGTACGCTGGGCGCTGTATCCGGTGGCCCGGCCGGACTACTATGACTTCATCAACCTCGCCCGCCGCGACCTGGAGGTGAACTTCACCGTTCCCGGCGGCTTCGAGTTCGGTCTGCCCGAGATCACCTCGCTCAGCGACGAGGCGCTACGCGAGCGCATCGACCAGCGGGGCCTGAGCTTCATCTCGTCGGGAGTGTGGATCAACCGCGAGGGAGAGGTTCCGTGCTACCATGGAGCCCATATGCTCCAGGCCAGCGCGATGCAGGAGCGCCTGCGACAGGCCGCCGACAAGCTGCGTCGCGTGGCCCCGCAGGTCAAGTCCCTGATCTACATCCATGCCGCGATCAACACCGACCCACGCGGCCCCGAGCTGCATGCCGATAGTCGGATCACAACCGCCGGCGGCGAGCATTACCAGAACTCGGGCTATACCCGGCGCATCGGCATCCCGTTTTGGTACTACTATCCGGCCCCCGACAACTCCTACCTGGAGGCGATGAAGCGGGTGGCGGACATGTGCCTGGACCCAGAGCAGATCGGCGCCGACGGCATCTACTGGGATGAGGTGGAGATGATCTCCCCCAAGCGCACCTATGACGCCTGGGACGGCTACTCGGCCGAGCTTGACGACACCCACAGCATCAAGCGGGTCTTCGGCGACCCGCAGCTTCTGTCGATGCAGGGCAAGACCGAGCTTGCCCGCTACATACTTGACCGCGGCGCGGCACTCATCGGCAACTCCTGCCCCGTGTCAGAGACCATGACGGCCCTGCACTTCCCGCGGTTCGTCGAGACCGCGGCCGAGTGGTACCCGGCCCGCTCGCACCTGTTCTCGCCGCTCGCGCTGGGAGACCACCTGACCGTCAAGACCTTCGCCGACCTGGTGGCCGATATCCGCCTCAAGCTCATGTGGGGGAGCCTGTACTACACCTACTCCCGCCCGGCCCAGCCCTATGCCACCATCACCCGCCACATGTTCCCCTTCACTCCGCTGGAGCTACATCGGGGCTGGCTGCTGGGCAAGGAGCGGCTCATCACCGCGGTGCCGGGCACCTTCACCTTCGGCGATGAGGACGCGGTCACGGTGTACCGGTACAAAGCGGACGGGGCGCCTGCGGAGGACGGCGGCACGCAGAGGGTTCAGGACGGGCGGCGACTGATCCGGCTCGACCTGCAGGAGGGGGAGATGGCGGTCATCGAGAGGGGATGACGGCCGGATAGCGGCCGGGCCGCCCCGCGGGAGCCGGCGTCGCGGGTCACTCCTCCTCCCAGTCGCCGTCCTCATCCTCCAAGTCCGGGTACTGAGGCGGACTTGCGCCCTCCCGGGCCACGACACGCGGGTACTTGGCGCCCGTGTTCGCCTCGCCCACACCGAGCACGTCGATCTGGTGGTACCAGTCATCTCCGAAGTCGAACCAGTAGCCGAAGGAGCGGCCCTCCTTCAGGCCCAGGGAGTCCAGGGTCTTCTTGGCCGCGTCGCCCACCGGCCTTTCGCCGGCGAGGAATGCCCCCCCGAGCGTCACGGGCGCCTTGACCCCATAGCACTCGCCCCTGCTGTCGTGCGGGCCCCTGCCGAACTGGAACTCGTACAGGTGCTCGTCGTCCCGGTCGAAGGCCGTGAAGATCGCCTCGTGCAGCCGCTCCAGGGTCTGGTCGCCCCTGATCTCGATGGTGCGCGCGACGACGGGGTTCCTCTCCACGAACTCATCATCCACCGGCCCACCCATGAGGACGACCTCCAGCGTGTAGACGGTCTTTGCCACGATGTGCCCCTCCCGCGCATGTCTTTCGGTCGGGTGCCGGCCTGCACCCGATGCCGTCGCTCACTCCGCGGAATAGCGCCTCAGGATCGTCTTCGTGCTCTCCCCCTTGCGGACCTCGACCTTCACTTCCGACGTGGGCTGGGCCAAGAAGGTGTGGTGGGCCCAGGAGCCATCGGGCTGGGCATGGGCCGGGGCGCCGTTGACGGTGACCTCCGCGCCGGCCTCGGCCCAGACGCGTGTCTCCACCACGATCGGGCCGCTCGCCAGGGGGTGCCAGGTGGGTGGGTTGACCGCCACGATCGCAGCGGGGGCGGCATCCAGTTGCGCGATCTCCCCGGCGATCTCCCGGCGCACCGCCCGCAGCTTCTCGGGCTCGCGAGCGTAGTCCACCATGGTGCGCACCAGTCGGCGGCACAGCTCGTCGCTGCGCAGCGACGAAGGCAGCGCGTCCGAGGCCAATCCGAGCGACTCGACGACCCGCCGCGTCCTGTCCGCCAGGAGCCACAGGTACTCGTAGTCCTCGAAGCCGTCGCGCAGGGCCTCCCAGCGCAGGGAGGACAGCGGACCGCCGTCGCCGGGGTACACGATCCAGCAGTCGCCCGGAGGCAGATTCTCCGGCCCGGCGCTGTTGAGAGGGTCTTTGTCCCAGAAGTTCAGGCCCCAGTGCAGGTACCCCGACAGCCCGAAGCGCCAGTTGTACCACTGCAGGATCCGGGTCTTGATCAGGGGCTGGTCAAGGAAGCGGTTGGGGAACGCGCCCGTGGGGTGGCAGCAGGTGTAGAACCACATCTCGGCCCCGGCGTCCCGTGCCCGCTCGTAGTCGCCCAGCCAGTTGTACAGATGGTTGAGCTTGGGCACCCAGATCTCCAGGTCATCCCCGAAGTCCGGGGCCTCAATGGCGTCGATGCGCCGGATCTCCGGGGCCAAAGAGTGCACCCAGCGCGACTTCTCGCGCCAGGAGGCCACATGGTGCACCGCCGGCTCGTCGGCGATGTGCAGAGCCGTGCGCTCCAGCCAGCCCTTCTCCCGCAGGTGCTCCTGCAAAGCAGGCAGCAGTGTGGGGAGGACCTCTTCGGCCGCCAATGACTCCGTCTGATCCCCCTCGGTCTTGACCCGATAGCCCGAGAGGGCTATCTTTGGGCCCTCCCACCCCTCGGCCCAGTGCCCGATGGGCGGGATCTCGATCAGGCGACCACAGCCGTTGGCGCTGACCGTCTCCACCCAGCGGTCGAAGAGCGAGAAGTCGCAGGCGATGGCGCCGTCGGCCTGTCGGGTCAGGCCGACCAGGCCGATGCTGGCCCATAGTACATTCTGATGGTGGTCGGCGGCGGCCCGGGCGTAGGTGCCGAGTAGCTCGAAGAACGCATCGGAGTACACCTCAACCTTGTGATGCTCGGCCAGACGCCCGGCGTCCATCCAGTTGGTGAACACCAGGTGCCTCTCCACCGGCAACTCGAAGGGCCACACCGTGAGGCTCACCGGCACGGCCTGCTCGCCCCCCGTCCAGCGCACCGTCACCTGCCCCTCGTACAGCCCCGCCGCGGCGTCACGCGGCACCCGCACGGTGAGCCACAGCGGCTGGGTACTGTCGGCGGCCACCTCCACCGGGTCGGCAGGCAGCAGGGGGTCGGGTACCTGCTGCGGCGCCCGGCAGCACAGCTCCGCCTCCGGCGTCCCCGGAGTGTTCTTGGTCAGGAGTACGTAGCCCACCGGGTTCCACGCGATCGCGCTCGCCGGTATGGCGCCCGCCTCGCCGCGGAGGTCCGAGGCCACAAGGTGCACCCCACTCAGCGGCTCTTGCGAACGCAGGCACACTTGGGCGGATTCGACCTCCCCGCGGGCCGCCTCGAGGCTGAGGGCCGCCGGCGCCTGAGATGCGGTGTCCTCCCGGAAGACCTTCACCAGCGGGTCGCAGGTCCAGACGGCCGGCTGTGCCGAGACGGAGAGGGCCAGCAGCAAGGCCAGGGCCCCCACGGTGAGAGGCAGAAGCAGGGCGGACATGGCGAATCACTCCCTGATGCGTGAGGTGCGGTGCCGGGACAATCGCGCAATGCTTGATGGCACGCACGCGGCGTGCCGAGACGGGCGCGTGAAGCGGGCCGTCCTATCTCCCCCCGGGCGCCGACAGCGCCCTTTCATACAGCTCCACATACCTCTTGGCCGAGCGGCCCCAGGAATGGTCGCAGGCCATGGCCCGGTCGATCAGAGCGCGCCAGGTCTGCTTGTCGCAATACGCGGCCTTCGCTCTGTCGATGGCGGCGAGCATGTCCTCGACGGCGTAGTTGTGGAACTCGAAGCCATTTTGGTTCTCCGCGGCCTCCGAGATGGTGTCGGCAAGTCCGCCGGTACGGTGCACGATGGGAATGGTGCCGTAGCGCAGCGCGATCATCTGCGCCAGTCCGGCGGGCTCGCGCATGGAGGGCATCAGGAACATGTCGGCGCCGGCATAGACCTGGCGCGCGATCTGCGGCCCGAAGGTGATCATCGCCGCCACGTCTCCGCGGAGGGCGGCGACGTAGCGGAAGAAGTCGGCGTAGTGGGGATCTCCGGAGCCCAGAAGGAGGAACTGCACGCCGGTGAGCCTCGGCATCGCCGCCATCACCAGGTCGAGCCCCTTGATGGGGTCGAGGCGTGTGACCATGGCCATCAGGGGGACGTCGGGGTCCACCGGCAGGCCGGACATCCGCTGCAACTCGGCCTTGCACGTCGCCTTGCCGGTGAGGTCTTTGGCATCAAAATGGGCGGCGATGGCGATATCGGTGGCCGGGTTCCACTGCTCGTAGTCGACGCCGTTGAGGATCCCGCAGAAGTGATCCCCGCGCTCGGCGACGATGTCCCAGACCCCCTCGGGCGACCAGGGCACGGCCACCTCGGCGGCATACTGCTCGCTCACGGTGTTCGCGGCGTCGGCCAGGATCAAGCCCATGCGGGCCAGGTCAATACTGCCCTCCCGCACGAAGCGCCGCACCTCGAAGCGTCCCAGGTCGATCCCCGCCAGGGGTTGCTGGTCCGCCGGGAAGATGCCGTGGTAGGTCTCGGTGAGCTGGTGGGCCGTGTAGACGCTGCGGAAGTCAAGGTCCCAGCTCTTCTGGTACAGGGCCAGGAGAGAGGTGTGCCAGTCGTTGAGGTGCACCACGTCGGGCTGCCACTGCAGGCCGGCAATCACCTCCGGCACGGACCGGCAGAAGAAGGCGAACCTCTCCAGGTTGTCGCCGTAGTCCATGCCCGGCGTCCCGTAGATGCCGTCGCGGTCGAAGTAGTGGCCGTGCTCGACGAAGTAGATGGGGACGTCGGAATGCGGCAGTCGCGCCTCATCCACCGCACAGCCGCTGACCCACCAGGGCATGTGGACGAAACAGGTGTCCACAGCACGGTGCACGTCTCCGGCGGCGTTCAGTGCGCCGCGGTGCTTGGGCATGATCACGCGGATATCCAGGCCCTCGCCGTGGAGAGCCTTGGGCAGCGTCCCCGCCACATCACCCATCCCCCCGGTCCATGCAAACGGTGCGACCTCCACAGACACGAGTAATACCTTCACGCGGGTCCAAACTCCCTCCGGGGGATTATGTGTCACCCAGCGAGGCCTGCGGCCGCGGCGCCATTCGCCCTGCGACAGGCCGACGACAGACGCCGCGCGGCGTCTCGACGCGTCGCGACGCCCGAACTGCAACGTCACCGTCTGCTGCGGCCGGGGTTGCCGGAGCCTGTCGGCAGAGGCAAAAGGGGCACATGGGAGACCCGTGTACGGACGCCGGGCGCTCCTGCTGTGCCTGAGCGGTCTGTGGCCGGGAGCGCTCGGGCACCCCGCGGCCGGGACCCGGTCGCAGGGGTCCCCCGGCCCCGTGACTACAGGATGATCCCCTGCGGAACCACGGTGACGCCGCCCTCCGTCACGATGAACCGCTTCTCGTCCTGAGACCGGTCCAGTCCCACCGCGAAGCCGTCGGGTATCCTCACGCCCTCATCGACGATGGCCTGACGCATCCTGACATCGCGGCCGATGTCGGCGCCGTCCATGATCACGCACCGATCGAGCTGGGCCCCGCGGTGCACATAGCAGTCGGGAGAGACGATGGTGCGGTGGATCCTGGCCCCGGAGACGATGCAGCCGGAACACATCATCGAGTCGGTGACCGAGGACAAGTCGCCGTGGACCGTGCGGGCACCCGGAGAGGGACCCCGGTAGCTGTAGATGGGCCAGTCCTGGTCGTAGAGGTTCAGCTCGGGGACGACGTCCACCAGCTCCATGTTCGCCTGCCAGTAGGCGTCCAGCGTCCCGATGTCGCGCCAGTAGGCGGGAGCCCCGTTGGGGGCCTGCTCAAAAGGATAGGCGTAGACGGCGGCGCCCTCCTCCACCATGGCCGGGATGATGTCCTTGCCGAAATCGTGGCTGGTATCCCGCGTGGCATCGTCGGCGACCCGCTTCACCAACTGGTCGGTGCTCCAGACGTACACGCCCATGGAGACCAGCGAGTGATGCGGGTCGTCGGGTAGGGGCCTTGGGTCCGGTGGCTTCTCCTCGAACCCGATGACGCGATGCCCGGCGTCGATCTCCAAAACACCAAGGGGCGAGCACTCCAGCCGGGGCAGCTTCAGCGAGGCGATGGTCAGCGCGGCGCCGGTATCCAGGTGCCGTCGCACCATCGGCTGATAGTCCATCTTGTAGGCGTGGTCGCCGGAGAGTATCAGCACGAGATTGGGGCGCTCATCCTGGAGGATGAACAGGTTCTGGTAGATGGCATCGGCCGTCCCCGCGTACCACCGATCGCCGGCCATGCGCTGCGCCGGCACCACCTCGATGAACTCGCCGAGTCCGTCACTGAGCATGGGCAGCCACCCCCTCCTCAGATGGCGGTGGAGCGAGGAGGAGGCGAACTGCGTCAGTACGTAGATGCGGCGGAAGCCGGAGTTCACCGAGTTGCTGAGGGTGAAGTCCACCATGCGGTAGTCTCCCCCGAAGCGAACCGCCGGCTTGGCGCGGCGGCGGGTCAGCGGATACAGACGCTGGCCCTCGCCGCCGGCCAGAAGCATCACAACCGTACTCTTGTGCTCCGCAGAAACCGGTCGATGGGTCGCCACGCAGTGGCCAACCTCCTGTAAGCGATGAGCTGAGGCCATCGGGCCAGGGGAGTGGCTGCCGAGGCCCAAGCGGCTTGTCCCGGCGGTCCTCGTCCTGCCGCGAGCCGGTGTAACGACCAGCGCGCCGCGCCGGTGGGTCGCCGATCTCACGAGCGTGTCGGCAAAGTACTCTCAGACCCTCGGATACGCGCGGGTGAGTGATGTCCCGTGGTTGACCGCCTCCTCAATGCGGCGGCAACACACTCAAAACACCATGAAGACACTCACCCTACGCGTTTCGATCGACGGCAACGAGGCACATAGGCGGCCCAATTGACTTAGCCGACAGGCTCTCACGCCTCCGGCCGCGAGCAGGGAACGCTCCAGGTCCGGCCGGGAAGCCGGTTCTGCCGTGAGGATGTCATCCTGCGGCGCCTGCGTCACTAGTGCCGCCTGGGTGAAGGCTCTCGCCACACCCCGGGAGAGCCCTCGAGCTGCTCCCTTCGGGAGCGGACGCTCTCATAGTGGCACTCCCGGCGAAGCGGGATTGCCGGCCGCACCTCTATGCGGACGGCCTCTGGGGGGGGGTGATGCCCCTCTTGGTCAGCGCCTCGTTGATCCGTTCCAGCAGCTCCGAGACATCGCTGGACTTCACCACGTAGGCCTCGGCGGCCCAGGTCATGAAGTCGTCCTGGTAGCTGGCGTAGCCTGTGTTGAGGATGACGGGCAGTTGATTGTCGGTGGCGAGGATCTTGGAGAGCGCCTCGACGCCGTCCATGCCGGGCATGGCGATGTCCAGGACGACCACGTCGATATCGTGGTCCTCCACGGCGGCGACCGCCGCCGAGCCACTCTCGGCGGTCACCACCTCGTAGCCGACGTACTCCAGCTCCTGGGTGTACAGTGCCCGGAGACCGGCTTCGTCATCTACTACCAGTATGCGCGGCACGCCTTCACGCTCCTCGATGTCCCCATCTCCCCGGTCCGGCCGGACAGGTGTCGGACCGGGGACGGGTGGTTGGATCTGGTGTCTGTGCGTCCGGGTGTGCGGCTTCCCGCCGAGACCGCGGACGACGGTCACAGCGTCGTGGTGCGCGCCACAGGTGACCCGCCGGAGCCGAGAGCGCCGGGAGGGCTACTTTGCGTGCTTGGCTCTGCGGCGTCGGAAAGCTCAGGCCGGGACCCCACCGGGGGAACCGCGGCTCGCGGCCGGCCAGATCGGCCGTGAACTGCCCTCGCACCCCTGCTATCCCTCCGCCTCCCCCTGCGGCCCGACCTCCTCATCCAGCTCGCTCTGGGGAAT
>Ga0334883_1001165_pt1 | contig 40945 bp, 31 predicted proteins | sample GraSluR1_MG_6_FD_207230 | JGI IMG/M metagenome (GOLD analysis project Ga0334883, IMG submission 207230) | Sludge microbial communities from methane-producing bioreactor in Wageningen University, Netherlands - Granular Sludge_09_05-R1 | ecosystem: Engineered > Bioreactor > Anaerobic >...
GGCCAGCGCCGCTCACCTCTCCCAGCCCGCGCAGCGGGCGCCCGGGAGAGGTCTCCGTGACAGCCCGCAGGGCTGGAGCGGAGGGTGAGGGGGACCGGCGCCGCACCCACATCGGAGGGTGCCGTTCGCCGGGCACAGACCCAGGCCGGAAGGCGCCCCTGCGGTGAGCGCGACGGCCGATGGCGCCCCCTGATGGAGGCCGGGTGGACTCTCCCCTCACCCGCACGCGCCCGGGGGGGCCCCCGACTCTCCCGAGGGGAGAGGTGGACGGCAACGCCCCCGGCCGTCCGAGCCGTACCGACCAGCCCGGACGGCCGGGGTTCATCCTTGGCGCGGTACAGGCCCGCGCCCTACAACTCCGCGTCCCTACTCCGCCCTCGCGCCTACGTCCACCCCCGGCACCAGGTTCAGGCAGCTACACGATGCCGCCGCCACGGCCTTGAGCAGCTCCGGGGCGGAGGAGGGGTCACGTTCCACGGCTTCGAGAGCCTGGAGGATCCTCCCGCGAACGATGGGATCGGCGTCCCTCACCTTCCCCACATCGCGCCAAGCCAGGAACGAACAGGCACCTCGGAAGGGCAGCGCGACGCCGGGGCCTGTCCGAGCAGTGCTGAGCGTCAGCACGACCTGGGGGTCGCTGCTTGGCGAGACTGATCGGCCACCGTCTTGGGGCCTTCTCGGCCGCTCTCTGGGCCAGTCTGGGCGTGAACCGAGGCGCCACCAGCCGGGATGGGAGACATGCCACAAGCACGCTTCGGCGCCATCTTGCGACGTTCAGACAGGGTCCTTGAGGCGATCCCCTCCTAGGGCGAGCGCCACCAGGAGGGAGTGCAACCCAGACAATCCCGGCACGCCAGCGCCCAGCGGCCACACCGGGAGCGGCAAGCCGAAGAGAGCGGCCAACAGCAATACCCCTGTCGCGACTTCGATCCACACCCCGCTCCACGCGCGGACCACCTCGACGCCCGCAATGCCGGCGACCAACGCCACTGCAGCTTGGCAGTACATGAGCCAAACCGTCGCATCCTCGGCGTCTGCGTCCAACCAGGCTGAGTCGCCCGCGCACAGAGGCGTCCCGTCCAGCCGTCGCCACAGCTCGCTCTCGTAGGCCGTCAGGATTGCCATGAGAGCCCCCCCGACCAACAGGGCAGCTGCTGCCCCGACCGTGCCGTCCAGCGCCAGCACGCCACCCGCCGCGACAGCGTAGGTATGGACGACGCGGCGTCGGACCGCCTCGCACACGCTCCAGACGAGCAGGAGCAGCCCAACGGCCCAGAGGGCGTCCCGCAGATGCCCGGAGGCTGAGCCGGCTGCTCCGCTCTCTCCAGCCGTTCCGAGCACAACCGCGATCATCCCCCCCAACAGCCAGGGACCGTCGAGGCCCCACACTATGCGCGCGCCGCCAGCCAGGGCTCGGAGCGCCAGACTGCGCCGCGCGAGGACCTCCAGTATCAGCACCATCCCGGCAGGTGGGACTAGGTAGGCCCAATGCGCCCACATGGCGCTTACGCCCTTTCCGTATGGCCACGAGCAACCCTCGTTGGCGACCCCCTACTCGCTCTCGCTTTCGAACCCGAACTGGTGGAGGAGCGGGGCACAGTGTGCCACGCAGCGGAGCAGATGTGCCATTGCCAGCAGGAACGCTGCCCAGATCGCCGTGTGCACCATGCGGGCCCACCTAAGCCAGCGAAGGTAGTTCGCGAACCGGAGTTGGCCCTCGAGCCCGGGAACGGGGCGCCAACCCCACCAGCGGAGGAAGTGGTAACGTCTCCACCGCAGGATCCAGCGTGCGAGCGCCGGTGGCACGATAGTCTTGGCAGCCCGACCTGGGTCTGACCAGGGGATTGGGACGTACGGCGGCGAGGGCACGCCAATCAGCTTCTCCATGATACATGGGTCTATGCCCACGAGGCAGTTGGCCAGGCAATGGTAGTAGCCACTGCGCATGACGTCAGCTACCGCATCGGTCACTTCGCCATAGTAGGAGCAGCCCGTCGGATCAGATACATCAGTGGGGCCGACATCTGCTCAGGGGTAGAGGTACAAGGGGACCCCTAGGTCGGCCCGCTCCACATCCCTCCCCACCGTCGGGTCGTACCACCTATGCCACAGGAGCATCATGCCCTCGAACTCCTCGGGCATGTACTGGTAAGCGCCGACGTACTTGAGGAAGGCGCTTCTCGGGACGTTCTCTTCCTCCAGCACGTTGCCGAAGGCGTCGTACTGCAGCTTCCCGCAGAGGTTGCCGCTCCCGTCGACAAGGCCCATGGTGCTGCCAAGCGCATCGAACAGGCACCAGTAGTGGGCGTCGGCGGCTTGATCGTGCACCGACACCAGCGGCGAGTAGATGCTCTCGCCTTCCTGGACGTAGAAGTCCCGCGTGCCGGCTTCCGGCTGCTCGACCCGCGCGATCTTCTCGCCATCGAAGACGTAGTAGGTGGCCGTACCGTCCGGCGGCCGATCTCCCCAGACCGCGCCAGAGAAGGTGCCGTTTCCAGGCCGTCGGCCCGAAGGGCCACCGGCGCCGCGCAGCGGGGCCACCCAGCCCAGGGCGGAAGCCCTGGGGAGGAGGAGCGCCGTCTTTCGTCAACAGAGAGCGGTTGCCTGCTGCATCGAACTCGCAGGTAAAGGAGTAGATGCCGACATCACTGTCGCTCAGCCACTCCTCCGAGGTAAGGCGGCCGACGGCTCTTCGGACCCAATGCAGGGAGAGCGCCGTGCCCAGGTCGTCAGCCCGCAGGGCGACCGGCGCCGCGCAGCGGCGTCATCTAGCGATGGGCGAGAGCCCATCGAGGGCAAGCAGGTCACATTCGACGACCCGCGCCATGGCGGTGCGGCTGGCGTCCAACTCTCCCACCGAGCGCAGCGGGCGCCCGACTCTCCCGGGCGCCCCGCAGGGCGGGACTGGGAGAGGTGGAACACCCGCAGCCCCGCCTCACGATAGCCGCTGGCCGGCGGCGTCGGACTGGAAGTAGGTCTTGCGGCCCAATCGATCGGCCACGCAATAGGGTCGGCCGGCAGGGGGTCGAGAAGCCCGGCCGGCCCAGTTCCTGTCATTCTGAACGGCAATCTCGCGGCAGAGACATAGCGAAGAATCTCCCTGTATGCCAGGAGATTCTTCGAGCTGCTCCCTCCGGGAGCGGACGCTCTCAGAATGACATTCCCCTTCGCGAGCGGACGCTCTCAGAATCACATTGCCATGCGAAGGTAGGCTTCTGGGCCGCGCCTCTAGAACGGCATCTGGGTGATGGATTGCGAGACCAGGGCGATGGCGATGGCCAGCATCGCGACCAGCCCCATGCCGCAGGAGAAGCCGGCGTATAGCACGGGGGGCCAACGCTTCCAGTTCTCCTCGCCGAACCTCTTCTTCAGGTAATACTTGCCCAGCAGGGCCCCGAAGAACTGGAGGAACACGAAGTGCGGCAACATCCCCAGGCCACGGATGAAACCGTAGATCAAGAGCACCGGTAGCCGCAGCACGTCCAGCAGCCAGTAGGCGCCGAGGCCGAAGCCCAGGCCGCCAAGCATGCGCCAGCCGCTGAGCGCGCGCTCGAACATCTCCCGGTGCCCGCCCTCGGTGGTTGCCGAGTACCAGACCCAGTTCTGCAGCGCCGTGAAGTCCCAGAACTTCTGGGCATAGGGGTAGCTCACCGAGGGGATCGGGTTCAGGCGCCAGATGTAGCTCCAGAAGATGAAGCTGCACGGGATCATGATGATGAGCATCAGCACCTCGGCCTTGATGATGCTGGTGAACTTGGTCCCCGTCAACTCCACCTCACGGAAGCGTTGGGTGGTGACGCCGTAGTTGGCCAGGGGGATGGGGGCGAACCAGATCGCCACTCCCTTGTAGCCGCTGAAGATGAACGTGGCCTCGCGGACCATGGGGAAGTCCACGAACTGCCCGGTAAGCCCGATCATGCGCGCATTGATGTACGATTGCAGCGGCGTCCACAGGTACCCGTAGATGAGCAGGAAGAACAAGGGGAAGTCGGGGACCAGGCGCTTGCAGAGGATGACGTAGGCGGTGGTGACCAGGAAGAAGAGGGCCATGCAGACCCAGACGTTGAAATCGCCGCGACCCTTGGGGGCTTCGCCGAGACCAAAGGCCCCCTGCCCCCGGGCCTCGCCCCTGTTGGCGCGCCACTGTCCGATCATCTTCCAGATCCCCAGCAGGGCCACGGCAAAGGCGGTGCCGATGCCGAAGGACAGCCAGATGTCGATGGAGGCCGCCCAGGCCGTGCGGGTCGATTCCATCCCCGGGCGCCAGGTGGGCATGTGCCCCGTCACCTGGGCGATGGGGTTGATGATGATGGTGGCCACGGAGGCGGCAAAGCTGCCGGCCACCATCCAGAAGGGCAGGACGAAGCCCAGGAAGACCTCGGAGATGTTGGTCCCGATGCCCATCGCCACTCCGGGGAGGATGCGCTCGGTGCCCTGGGTGAAGTCGATCCAGGGGATGGGGAGGATCTGGATGGGCTGGACGAGGATCACGTCGGTGAGTGTGGGGATGGCCACATAGATCAGGCCGAAGCCGATGCCGATCATGCTGCCGATGGAGAACACCCGCCAGCGCCAGGTCTCCTCCTTGGAGGAGGCTTCGGCCAGGGCGGTGGCGCCCTGAGCGGCGATAGGGGCCATGGGGAAGGGCAGCTTCTCGCCGTCGGAGATGAGGCGGAACAGGCTGTAGCCGAAGGTGAACCAGGCCACGCGGCTGAAGAGCTGGGTGAAGATGAGCACCGCGATGGCCGGGAGCCAGTCGGCGTGCATGAAGGTGCGGTTGTAGATGGCCTCGGAGGTCATCGGAGGGGAGACCCAGTTGGGGACTTCATCGCCCAGACCGGCCGGGGCCACGGAGCGGAAGAACTGGTTCCAGATCAAGGAGGCGAAGGGGAGCCCGGAGAGTGCCAGCCCGCCCATCATGCCGGTGAGTCCGCCGGCGATGTAGTACAGGACATAGACGTCCTGCTTGCTGAGCTGGGCGAACGACCGCCGGGCGATCTCGGTGAACAGGATGATGGTAGTCCACTCGGCCGCCGGCCCCATGGACTGGCCCACAACGAGGCCCAGGTAGATGGAGCCGGGCATCATCACGAAGCCGATGAACAGCGCGCCGAGCACGGTTTTCCAGGTGAAGCCGTCCTGAAACTCCTCCGGCGCCTCCATGAGCGAACGGTATTCGGCCAGTTCCTGGACCTCTCGCATCTGCATGAGCATGCACTCCGATGATCCGGACGCCGCCGGGCGCCGGCGGCTGGTCGGTAGCTCCGGGGGCAGTTTCGCGCCGCGAAGGTCGCGGACCTTCTCCGCGGGAGGACCACGCGCAGGGGATGGCGTGCGTTGCGGGCGAAGGCCAAGTGACGCGGAGACGCAGTAGGTCGCCGGTCCCGAGCCACTCCTCGCCCCGGTGCGCAACGGCCACAGCGGCAGGCGGCGAGACGCCCGCGCTCCCAGGAACGGCGAACGGCTACTTCTCCTCTGCGAGCCTGGCCTTTACCCGATCGCGGTTCAGGTTCGCCACACCATCGGTGGGATCGGTCTTGAGAATGGACTCCCAGAAGTCCAGGGACGCCTGGAGCCTGCCCAGGCGCTCCAGGCAGTGGGCGTAGGTGCGCCTGCTGATCATGTCCCCACCCAGCTTCACCGCCCTCTCCAGGGAGGGCAGAGCCTGAGCGTAGCGCTTGGTATTGAAGTAGTGGTAGCCCAGGTTGAAGTGCGCCTCGGGGTTCCCGGGAGCGGCCGCGACGCCGCGGCGCAGCGTGCGGATTGCCGCGGCATCATCGCCCATGCTCCATTGCAGCCAGGCCACGACGGAGTAGGTCTCCACATACTCGGGGTCCAGGAGCATACTGGGCTCGCTGGCGCGGATCACCTGATCGTAGTCCCCGCAATGGAACCACCAGTCGGACTCATTGACGAACACATCCGCGGCCTGCTCCCAGAGCTGCGGTAGGGAGGGCCGCGGGTCCGTCTTGGCACCGGGGGCCAGCGGCGGCACCGGTTCCGGGGCCACATAGGGGGTCTCCAGGGCGAACTTGAGGACTTCGGCGATGAAGCCGGTCTGCGAGACCTGCCTGCCTTGCAGCGCGGCCCGTGCACGGTCGGTGTTGATGCTCCACAGACCGTAGATGGCATAGAAGCGGATCCACGTAGGGTCGGAGATCAGCGCGTAGGAGCAGGTGGCCGTGCCGCGGGGGTCGCCCATGCACCCCAGGGCGATACCGCACTGGACCCGGACCGCTCTCTCCGGGTCCTCGAGACCGGCGGCAAGGGGGGCCAGCGAGCTGGGGCAGGCAATCTGGCCCAGGACCAGGGCGCTGCGGGCGCGGGTGTCGGCATCGGTGCTCTGAAGAAGCTCGTGGAGCAAGGGCACCATCGCCAGCTCTCCGCGGAACACCGGCAGAGGGCCCCAGACAGGGCGCGAGGGCCGATCGGCCATTTTGTCCAGCGGGCTGGGCTCACGGGGTTCTCGGCCGGGCATCCCGCGGCCACCGGGTCCCATGCCGGGTCCCATGCCGGGTCCCATGCCGGGTCCCATGCCGGGTCCCATGCCGGGGCCGAGCACGGGCGGGCCGGGAGGCATCTGGGGGGGGGCGTTCTCGGTTGCGGCGAGAGACGGGAGGGTGAACAGGAGGACCGATAGAGCAAGCATCGCACTGCAGACGCCCGGCGCTGAATACGTTCTCATGGGCCTTTCCACTCCGGTCTGCCACGGTTTCCGCGGCGGGTCATAGCGGCCTGAGCCACAATGGTGGGTCCGGGCAACACTTCCGATCCTGCGGACCGGGGCCCGACAGGCCTCGGGGCCGTTTGGCCCCGACGGGCAAGGGGTATACTGAGATCGGATAGAGCGATGGGGCGAACAAGAGCCAATCGAGTGGTGGCAGGCGAGGTGGAGGTGTGGGGCTGGACCGCCGGGCCGTTGCACGCAGGCCCACCCCGCGGACGGATGGCGCGGCAAAGGGGGGAGCCAGAGAAATAGTCAGTATTGAACACCTCGCGAGGGCCCGCCTGGGCTGATCCGGTGAAGAGCTAAGGGTGCGCGGTCGACGCTGACCCATCCACCTACGGGGGGTACGCCCCCTTCCGCAACCGGCTCGGCAAGATGCAGGCGGGCTCTCACCGTTCTTGGCCCCATGGGTGACACCCCGGTTTGCACGTTCTGCGGTCCACAGGTTCGGAGAAGGGCCGGTTCTGCCGTCCCCCCCTGAGCGTTTGTCTCGCGCAGCGAGACAGCGAAGTATCTCGCCATCTGCCAGGACTGCTCTTGCCGGGAGCAGACGGTCTCAGAATGACATTCCCGGCGAAGGTGGGGTCTCCGGCCGGGCTTCTAGAGAAGCCCCCTGCCGCTGGGGCGTCTCCCCGGTCTCTTGTCCACCGATGTCAAAGGGCGCAAGGTCCGTCCCGGGTCCTCGCTCTTCATCAGCAACGATCCCACCAGGATGGCGTCTACCCCGCAATGGGAGAGTCTCTCCACATCCTGCCTGGTCTTGATTCCACTCTCGCTCACGAAAACCTTGTCGGTCGGGATAAGGTCGGCGACGGCCTCACTGTGCGACAGGTCCACCTGCATCGTCTTGAGGTTGCGGTTATTGACGCCGACGATCTTGGCGCCGGCGTCCAGCGCCCGGCGCACTTCGGCGCCATCGTGGGTTTCCACCAGGACCGCCATCCCGAGGCTCGTGGCCAGGTCGTGCAGGAGGCGTAGCTCCAGGTCGCTGAGCACGGCGACGATGAGCAGGATGGCGTCGGCCTCCAGGGCGCGGGACTCGTAGACCTGGTAATCGTCGAAGATGAAGTCCTTGCGGATGACGGGCAGGGGCATGTAGTTCCGCGCCCTGTGCACCATGAATCCGTCGCCCTGGAAGAACGTCTCGTCGGTGACGCAACTGACGGCGGCGGCGCCGTTGCCCGCGTACTCCTGGGCGAGAATGCGCGGGTCGTAGAGCTGCCCGAATTGCCCCTCGCTGGGGCTTGCGCGCTTGACCTCGGCGATCACACGGACCTTGGGCCCGGTGAGCATGGCGGCGAAGTTCCGGGGTGGATCGAGGGCTTCGATGCGTGTGCGCAGCTCGGCCTCGGGCACCCGCAGCTTCTGCTGCGCCAGCTCGGCCCGACGGTTATCCACAATCTCGTCCAGGATGGTGCGTGTCATGTGAGGATTGTCTCCGCGACAGAATGGCGCCGGCCCGGGCGGGTCGGCCCCGGCCCCCTCGCCGCCACCGGCGAGGCGTGGCGCGAGCAGGGACGCGGGACAAGGCGCCTTCCAGGGAGGCCTGGGGCATCCGGGGATGGGCTCTGCGCCGCCGGGGTCAGTGTACGTGAAGGGCACAGGCGGGTCAAGGAGGACGCCGGAGAGCCAGGGGCGGAGGGGGGGAACCTGGGCCGGGCCGCCCAGACGCGTTAGTACCCCGCGCCTGCGAGAGGCGCGGGGCCAGGTAGGAGGCCTGGGTCATGCCCCAGTGGGGCTTGGGCCCCCACTGGGAACTATGGGAAGGGTGGCGGTGGTGGGGCCGAGGGACCCTTGACCACCAGGCCCGTGGTTGTCTCGCTGAGCAGGAGCCGTCCGTCTGTAGCGCAGACCTCGATGCGTACGGAGTAGTCGATGGCGGCCGTCCCTCTGTTGGCCGGAACCTGGAGGCTGCCCCGGTACTGCCCCCCGTCCCACTCCAGCGCCAGCTCCTGCTCGCCCTCGGGCCCCCCAACGACGGCCCTGACGGGGCCAAGGTTGTCGCGGTTGCTCAGGGCCACTGCAAGGGTGACATCTCCGCCATCATAGCCTAGCTCGTTCGGAGCCACCTGGGATGCGGTGATGGTCGGGATGGGTGGGGCCGGGGGTGGGCCGTCCTGAGCGATGGTGGAGAACACCGTCACCCGGAGAGGGGCTGCGGCTCGATAGGTGCGGCCGGCCGAATCGCTGCCGTAGACGGACACCGAGTAGACCCGGTCGGTCCCGTCCGTATTGGCGGGCAGACAAGCCGAGCCGGCGTACGTCCCGGCGCCGCGGCTGCCCAGCGAGACCCGCTGTGTCTCTGCATCGGACTGGACTGAGGCCCAGACCGCCGCTATCGAAACCCCTGCCGGAGCCTGCACGCCGGCGCGGATCTCCACCTCTCCCCCGGTGTGCGCAAGCTCCGCGGGCACGACGGTCGTCTGCGCGACAATTCCCTCGGCGCCTGTGAGCACGCTATCGGCGACGGCCGGCAGTCCGGGGGAGCCCGACCCGCTGCCGCACCCACCGACCCATACCAGGCCCGCAAGGAGCAGTCCTGCCAACAGCAGTCTGGGAAGCATCGGTTTCTCCCTCCGTGGATTCCCGATCAGGGGCGGTCCGGGCCGGCCTGTCTTGAAGCAGACCACTCGTCAGCGCCGATCCTGTTCCATGGTTCGGCGGTGTGGGGCGACGAGTCTGGGCTGGCCCCCGGACTGTACTTCGTTGTACCGAGACCATTATCGACCGGCTGAGGGGGTTCTTGACGGTCGTCCGGGCCGATCGGTGTATCGGTTCGGTGTAAATCCGCGTAACGCCGCGGGCGCGCGTGAGCAAACTTGCGCGGAGGTCCTGCTTTCCCATTCGCGAACAATGCCCGCACCACCGGGCGCGCGCCGCCTGGTGCCAACACACAGAAGGGGTGCGAAGACAATGGCCAAGACCCTGAAAGTCGGCGTCATCGGCGTCGGCGGTATCGCGGGTACCCACTTTCCGGGATGGAAAGAGAGCCCTCACGCCGAGGTGATCGCGCTTTCCGACCTCGTGCCCGAGACCCTCGAGCGCGTCGGACAGGCGCAGGGCGTGGACTTGCTCTACGAGAAGGGCGAAGACCTCATCGCCAACAAGGACATCGACATCGTCGACATCTGCACCCCCAACATGTACCACACGCCCCTGGCCGTGGCGGCCCTCAAGGCCGGCAAGCACGTGCTGTGCGAAAAGCCCCTGGCCCCCACGCCCAGAGACATCCAGAAGATGATCGCCGCGCGGGACGAGAGCGGCAAGATGCTGATGACCGCGCAGCACTTCCGCTATCAGGGCACCGCTCAGGCGCTCAAGGCGGAACTGGACAAGGGTATCCTCGGAGACGTGTACCACGCGCGAAGCTGGATGTTGCGGCGCTCGGCGGCCCCCACGCGGCCGGGCTTCATCCTCAAGCAGCACAGCGGCGGCGGGCCGTGCATCGACATCGGTGTGCACATCCTCGACCTCACCCTGTGGATGATGGGACACCCCAAGCCAGTCTCCGTCGTGGGCGTCACCCAGGATAAGCTCGCCCACCAGCCCGGCGCCTTCAGCAACTGGGGAGGGCCGATCCCCAAGGAGTTCGATGTCGAGGAGTTCGCCGCCGCCTTCGTGCACTTCGCAAACGGCGCCACCCTCGTCATCGAGGTGAGCTGGCTTCTACACCACAAGACCCAGGGCGAGGACATGCAGATGTGGCTGTACGGCGACAAGGGCGGTGCGCACTGGCCCTCCAATGAGCTGCTGTTTTCCAACAACGAGACCAGACAGCTCATGAACATGCAGCTTCAGAACGCCGCCGGGGGCGAGCCACACGCCAGGGAGTGCATCGCGTTCGCCGAGGCCATTGTCGACAAGGCCCCGTCGCCGGTGCCGGCCGAGCAGTCGCTGGATGTCATCGCCATCCTCGACGGGCTCTACCGCAGTGCCAAGACGGGCAAGCAGGTGGCGCTGAAGTACTGATCGCGGCAGGCATGGTCGGGGGAGGTGGGCTTCAGGGCGCCTCCCCCGGGTGCCCGCGGGCACGGAGACTGTCGGGCACGGTGACGGGTTCCGCGGCGACGGTTGGGGTGCACCGTGCGGGTCCCGCCGGGCGGGGCCCGCGGGCACGGGTTGTCGCCCTACCCCTCCCGATCGGCCCTGGTGGCCTCATCGACCAACAGCCTCTCCCCCACCGCGGCCTTGCTCCCCCACACCAGCGACCAGCCCGCCACCTGCCCACCTCTCATGCGCACCCACAGGAGGCGTCCGTCCGTGGCCAGTTGCCTGTCCCCGTCGAGCCCCATCACGACCATATCGCCGGCGGGGTTGAGCAGCAGATAGTCGCCGTCGGGCTCCTCGCCGACCCTGACCAGCGCGGCATCGCCTTCGCGGGCCATCCGAACCGGCCTGGCGTCCTCACCACGACCGGGCTGGAGCACCATCGGCGCCAGAAGCGGCTCGGTGAGGGTGAAGGCGGTCTGTAGCCGACTGTTGCGGTCCCGGACGGCCCTGGTCTCGCCCGGGTCCGGCGGCAGGGCCAGGGCGCAGGTCGGCTCGCTGCCGAGGACCACGTTGCCGTCGGCGCCGATCCTGGGCGCCTCGTCAGCGGTCACCAGTTGCGAGATCACCTCCACCGCCCCGTCCTCGGGCGCCAGCTCGTCGATGATGACGTAGTAGTCCCTATCGACCATGACGACGTGCCGGGTGAACCGGCTCAGGCCGTCGTAGCAGCCGCTGGCGTCGCCCGCGGCGTAGCTCACCCGGCCGATGGTCCCGAAGGCCGTCATGCTTCCTCCGGCGGCCGCCTGGCCCTTGCCGCCCACCAGAAGCGTGCTGTGTACCTCGGTGGGGGTCTGCCCGTATCCGGGGTCGGAGAGCAGCCACGTCCCCCTCACACAGAGCATGAAGGAGTTCTGATCGAGCTGGCAATGGCTGCCGTGGTAGCCCGCGCGCAGGGCCAGGAGGCTGTCGCCCTCCTCGAAGCCCGATCTGAGGACTGCCCAGCCGATGTCCCGATAGTGCGCGGCCGGCGGCCGACTCGCGGGCGATTGCGCCGTCACGCCCCGGGGGTACCACAGCACGGAAAGCGGCGGCATGTACTGCATCAGCCGCTCCAGGCCCTGGTTTCCTAGCAGGTACCACAGACCTGCACCGTCACCACGGCACGCCCGCCAGGCCGCCAGCGGGTTGTAGTCCTTGACCTCGTAGGTCGAGTCACAGAAGTTCACACTGGTAGCGGTGGCCGGGTGCAGGCAGTAGGTGGCGAACTTCAGCGTGGCGGCCATGTAGCGGTGACCATCAAGCAGGTTGTCGCCGTGGTTGGCCAGTGTGGCGGCGAAGGGCGTCAAGTAGGACATGGCATATCCGCCGTAGACCAGGCCCTCGACATAGCCGCCGTCACGGTCACGGGCCTCCATGAAGTCGTGAAGCCTTTGGCGCGCGTACCGGACATACCCGGCGGCCCTCTCATCCTCTTCGAGCGCCGCCAGTCCGGCGATCCCCATGCCGCCCATCACCACCGCAAAGCCGTTGGGCCAGCCCATCGTCTTCGCCCAGCCGCTCTCGGCCGAGTCCATCACCGCCTGCGCGCCCTTGCTCAGCAGGGCCTCGCGGATGGTCCGGCGCTCGTCCTGGGTGAGCGTGTCATGGATGAAGTCGTAGGCGAAGGCCACGGCATAGCAGAGATGTCCCGTGTCCAGGCAGGAGGGGTGGCAGGAGAAGTCCGGGTCGTTCCAGGCGGGCCACTCGCACAGAGCGAGCGTCCACGACCTGCAGAGGTCGGCGTAGCGCCGCTCGCCGCTGAGCAAGTAGGCGGTGGCCAGGGAACAGATGCGCTGCTCGATGGCGCGCGACAGGCCGGTCCAGTACGGGAAGTCGTCCTCATGCCGCGGCGGTTCCGCCGGGGGGACGGAGGTCCTGTACCTGCCGCTGTAGACGACGATCTCCTGCTCCTCGAAGCAGCGATCCGCCAGCGCGATCATCTTGGCATACAGCGCTGCCAAGGGCTGCAGCTCGGTGGGCAGAGTGGCCGGGTCGGCGCTTACAAGCGCCCGCAACCGCTCCAGCTCGGCGGCGGTGGCAAACAGGCGCGGGTGGGGGCCGGCACGGATCGAGAGAGCCGGGAGGGTCGCAGAAGGTACCGGCTCCAGCACGGGTTCCCCGACGGTGGCGGCCTCGAAGCTCTCTTGCGACCGTGCGTACACTACAGGTCTGAGCGCATCGGCAGCGGCCAGGGGGCGAACAGGCACCGCTTCGTCACTGTCCTGTGCCCACGCCCGCAGCGGCCGGGCGAACACGCCCATGTTGCGTTCCTTGGAGTACCAGACCGCGCCCAGGAAGAGGGCCGGGGGCGCCGCGGAGCGGCCGGACACCGAGCAGGTAGCCCTCCGGCCCTCCGTGACCGCGGATACCGGGCCCAGGACGCCGTAGTGACCGCCGCCCAGGTCCATGGGCCGCCCCGCCGGAGCATCCCGCGTCGCCCGCGGGAGCAGGTCCAGGGGCTCGAGGGAGGCCACCGCATCGTCGAACACCGCGCTTCCCAGACCGGTGAACTCCACCGACATCTGCCAGCTATCCGCCTCAGCAGGGGGAACTGCTGAGACCTCCAGCAGCCGCCACTCTCCGGTGGAGTCGGCGAGGAAGGGGCTGCTCGCTGATCCCACGAGCGTGCGATCACGCCAGAAGAACAGCCGCACGTAGGCACCCTGGCCCTCGGTGGCATGCACCTTGACCCAGGCGGAGGCGCTGAGTCTCTTGCAGGCGGTCAGCGGCTCGGAGCGCGAGTAGTAGTAGCCCGAGACGGCACTGCCGGTGCCTTCGGTGAACCGGATCTGGGCCCCCCACTCGCCCGTACGGGCCTCGGGCACCAGCCGGTGGGCGGGGAGCGTGACGCTTCTGGCGATCCATTCGGCAGGCAGCGGGGGTTGCCCCACCGTCTGCTCGAAGCCCGGATTGGCCGGGAGGTCCTGAGCCGGACCGGGGTGGGCGAGGCACAGCAGGAGTGCCGGAGCCAGGAGTACCACGAGGTGACGGGCCATGGAAGCTTCTCCCTGTGTTGCTGAGTTCGGATACCTTCGGTAGCGGTGGGTGGCGGGAAAGCCGGCTACGGAGCTCCCCGCCCCACCGCTATGTGATAGCTCATGCCGGCGGTGACCTCCGGAAAGCGCCTCGAGGTCGCGGTGAGCTCCAGCCAGTAGGTCCCTGCCTGCGTGCCGGGGGGTACCGTGACGTCAATCCCCAGCCAGTGCTCGCCCCCGGCCGCGATCTCCGCCTCCCGAGGGAAGCCGGTGGTCCATGGGGCGGCGGTGCCGCTCAGGGCCAGTGTGAAGGTCTCGTCGGCAGCGCCCCGGTTGTCGATGCGGACCTCCTGGCGCATGCGACCACCCGGGGGTGTGAGCAGGTTGTTGGTGGGCGTCCAGGAGCCCGTCTTGTTGCCCTCGGCATCCAGAGCGATTGCCCAACGGCGCTGGATTTGCACCGCATACGAGGGGCCTTCGTTCTGCAGCTCCAGGACCACCGTCGCGATCGAGCCTGTGCCTCCCGGGACGGTAGCTACCAGATGGGCCCGCAGCTCCTGTGGCACGGCGTACGCAGGCGGCGTGAGGGTCAGGCGGCAAGTGCACTCCGCGCCGGGCGGCAGCTCATCGGCGTCGACGGCCACCGTGGCCCAGGAGAGGGCCGGCACGACGCCGACACGAGGGGTGGCCGAGGCGTCGGTGCGATTGCGCAGCGTGAACTCCAGGGTCGCAGTCCGGCCGGCTTCCACGGTGACCTCGGCCGGCCCGCGCCAGTCAAACGGTGCGCGTTCGTCGACGCCGGAGACCGTCTTGTAGGCCTCGAAAGCCGGCGTCAGGGCCAGCCCCGACCCCTCGGGCCGCGCCAGGCCGAACATCGCGCCGGCCTCGATGTCCACATACCAGCAGACCACCTCACACAGCGGCCGCAGGCGCCGATAGACTTCGGCAAGGTACAGGGCCTTCGTCTCTTCGCCGTCGGTCACCCCCGGTCCGGACTGCCAGCCCCCGGACTGCCAGCCCACCTCCGTGACCCAGACGGGCCTGCGCAGGCCGTAGTAGTTGACAATGCGCCAGACGGCGCGGATGCGACGCTCTGCACCGGCCGGGGTCCCGGAGTAGGGATGGAAGCCGATGAGGTCACAGTACTCCAGAGCCCCGCTCTCGGCCAGACCCAGAAGATAGCGCTCGCCGGGCCCGTCGAGGCCGGCCGACATCACCAGACACTCCGGGTTGCCGCGCCTGGCGCCGGCGTAGACGGCCTTCAGGTACTCGCCATACTGCTCCGGCGTGCCGGTCCAGAACTGGCCGATGTCCGGCTCGTTCCAGACCTCCCACACCTTCACGCGGCCGCGATAGCGCGCGGCGAGAGCCTCCGCATAGCGCTCCAGAGCCCCGTAGTCGCGGGGAGGCGAGAGCGAGCCGCCGTCCACCGTGGCCCAGCCCGGATTGCCCAGCAGAAGACCGATCACCTGCAGCCCCGCCTCCTCGGCGGCCTGCACTTGGGCGTCCATGCGGGAGAAATCGTGCTTGCCCGGTTCCGGCTCCCCTGCACCCCAGCCGAAGCTCAGCCGCACCCACTTCACACCCGCCGCCTGCCACAGCGGCATGCCCTCGGGAGGCGTGTTCCCGGCACAAAGGCCGAAATAGGTCTCCGCACCCGGCGTCCGCGGCAGGTGGGTCGGAGGGGTGTCGGGGACATCCAGGGGCTCGACGCGGCGGAGCTTGGGAAGGTCCTCCCAACTGAAGCGTCCCAGACCGACATCGGCTTTGGGCGGTACCAGTAGCCACCCCCCAGACGTCTCCACGGTCTTACCGGGCGCGATGCTGCCCAACCAAAGGTCGTGCTCGATGCGGAACATGTACCCCTCGCCCCGCACCCGGTAGGACACGTCGGTGAACAGGAAGCCCATCTCCGTGTCCGGAGTCGCCAGCGCCACGAAGTCGGCGCGCAGGTCGGTCGCGCGGTCTCGCAGGGCCTCGGTGTCCAGCGCCGCATCGCGCGTCTGCAGACGTGTGCCGGCTTCAGCCGCGAAGTGGGGGGTGATGCGGTACCCGATGTCTTCCACCGTCGCCTCGGAGAGGTTGGTGACGCGGACCCGGAGGTACACGGCCCGGCTGGAGTGGTGCACGGCCAGCTCGCGGTCCACCTGGAGCCTCTTGCCCTGCAGCTCGCACAAGCTCCGCCAGCGCACGGCGGCCAGGCGATCGTTGGCGCCCGCCCACGCCTCCGCCGGCGCCCACGAGAGCCCCGCGACTCCTCCGGACGTGTACAGGTGCTCCGTGGTCTGGGCGTAGTCGGCGTCGCTCTTGATGAGGGGGAGAGCCCCGGCGCGACTCAGGTCCAGCAGCCGCCCGCCCAGTTGTGGCGCCACGGCGGCTCGGACCAGACCGTTGGAGAGCGAGATCAGTCGGCCGTCCAGGGGGTTGTCGACGGTCCTTACCGTGGGCTGAGCCGGGGTGGGTAGACAGAGAGCCAGCAGGAGCAGGACAGACATGGGAAGGTCCCCCCGTCAGCGATGTGGATGTGGTAACGGTTCCCGTCCCGGGGAGATGCTCCTTCCGCCGTTGCGCCGGGCATCGCCTGCGAGGTAGAGCAGTCGGGCCAGCACCGCCCGTAGGCGGCCCTGGCCCGATATGCTGGGGCAATGCCCGACGAACCTATTGGGTGCTGCCGTCTCCGAAGAGCTCGGCGGCCTTGGCGCCCAGGGCCTTGCCGAACTTCAGGCAACGCTCGGCGTCGGACCCCTCGGGGCAGCCCAGAGACACGGCGCCGAAGTGCGTGGCCGGCATCCCACCGCCCACACCGCCGGAGTATACCAACATGGCTCGGGTGAGCAGAGCTTTGACCATCGTCAGTTCGGCGGTCTCGGCGCCGCCACCATAGTACTTAGCCGAGGCAAAGACGCCCCCGAGCTTCCCTGCCACATTGACCGGGAAAGTGTCCAGGCACTTCTTCATCTGCCAGCTCACGCTGCCCATATAGGTGGGGGCCCCGAAGGCCACGATATGTGCTTCCGCCACAGCGGCCTCATCCAGTTGATCCCAGGCCATGAGCGTGCTCTCGGCATACTCCCGGGCCCCCTCTGCCACCAGTTCCGCCATCTTCCTGGTATTACCGCTCTCTGAGTGATAGACGACTGCCATCTTGAGCACTTCAGTTTCCTCCGGTGGTGTTGTGACGCGGGACGCTTGCCCCGCCGGTCCTCATGCACTACATCGGCGCGGTACAGGCCCGCGCCCGACAGAGACGGCATCCGCCGCCTGCGTCGTCGTTCCTACGATCGCGGGCTGGAAAGCCCGCGCCACTGAGGTGCCGAGACCGTAGGGCGGGCTCTGCAGCCCACCGGCCTTCGTGCCCTGCTTTGGCGCGGTGCAGGCCCGCGCCCTACACGACGGCGTGCTCCGCGGCTAGGGCTCCCTGACCAGCCAGAAGCGGTCGACGTAGAGGTTCTCCGCGTTCTGTGGATTCTGGGCCGGCGCCACCCACAGGTACATGCCCCTATTGACGGGCAGCGTGCCGATCTTGTAGGTGTGGTACCCGCTGTCCTCCACGTCCTTGCAGTCGACGCCGGAGCTCAGGGAGAACACGCGGTTGTCGGCATCGTAGACGCCAAAGGTGAAGGCCTTGCCTTCGTCTCCGACCTTGTCGATGCGCGCGCTGACGTAGACGCTGTAGGTCTCGTTCTCCTGCAGGCCGCGGACGCTGAGACGTTGCTGGATTGCCCACTCGTGGTGCCCGCCGTCGGTCATGGCGGCCACATTGTCCGAGGCCTGCGGGTCCTTGACGAGCTTGGAGCGCGAGCCCTCCTGCCACAGATTGAAGGTGGCATCCTGAAGGTCGACCCAGCGGTCTGCGGCGAGGTCTTCACAGCCGGGTGGTACCGGCGATTCGGTGCGTCCCAGGTCGATGGTACGGTGCGCGAAGCTCTCGATGGACCTGCCCTCGGACAGCTTGGTCACCGCGTTGGCCCGGGCGATCTCCATGAAGGTCTCGGCATTGCCGGTGTAGCTGTCCGGACCGGGCCAGTCGATCCCGTTGTCCTGGGCCTCAGCCTGAAACTCATGCCAGCGCATGGCCCAGATGTAGCGCACCGGCAGGCGCGCCAGCCGCACGCGGTTGAGCAGCTCTGCATCGTCTCCGACCGCGGCCTCCGCCTGGTTGAAGAGCTCCTCGGCCTTCGCCATCAGCTCCAATGACAGGAAGGGCGCGTTGGGGCCGCTGCCGATACCCAGATAGTGCCCGCTGGCTTCCGCCGTATCGTGTAGCTCGTCGATATACCGGCGGATGTGGGGGCCTGCGGCCTGGTAGTAGCCCGTGCAGAACTCGTCGATGAGCGCCTCCGGGTCGCGGGAGGGGTCCCACAGAAGTCTGGCGATCACCCAGGCCTTGAGCTCGGCGAGCTCGGCACCCGGAGACTGATAGGCGCCCTGCTCGAAAATACCCTTGACGCCGTGGTCGCAGAAGAAGCGGATGTTGGGCCCCAGCACACGTAGGTTCGGATGCGGCTGGATGTAGTGGGAGAAGTTGGTGGTGTAGTCCCAGATGTAGAGCCTGTCGCAGATCTGGTTCCAGGCCTCGATGTCCTCGCGGAAGCTCCTGTTGGACTCACCCTCCAATGGCTCGAGGAAGTTGCACTCGATGCTGCACAGCCGCACGATCACGTTGGGGAGCGGCTTCACATGTCTGGGCGCCTTGCGGGTGTACTGATAGGCCAGGGTGTCGATGGCGACATCCGGGTACTTATCGGCCACGCGCTCGGCGATGTAGTTGACGAAGTGCAGCAGTGGTCCGGCCGGGGAGCCCTCCTGCTCCTCCAGCGCCCTGCACTCCGGGCACAGGCAGTGGCGGTCCCAGTCGTTCTGGGAGACCGAGAAGATCATGGCGCCGGGGTTCTGCTCGATCCAGCCCATGACCTGCTGCACGGCGAACTCCTTGAGCTCCTCATTGGTCACGCAGAGCTGAGTTCGCTCACCGTTGGCGCCCACACGCTCCCCGTTGATCTCGCTGAACCACTCCGGGTGGTCCTCGAAGTAAGTCTCGGGCGGTGCAATCTGGTTGAAGGTGTGCACGAAGAACGGGCCGCCGTAGGAGACCTTGCCTCCATGCGCCTCGGTCAGGCGCGGACGATTGCCGTTGGACTTGTTCCTCGCCGCCCAGTCGCCGTCGAAGGCGTCCCACCAGAAGGTCTCGCGGTACTCGAGGGCGGGCACGAACCGCCGGTGCACCTCCTCGAACCTGAGCGTGGGGCGATGGGGGATGGTGCGGGCCGTCGGCGTCCAGAAGCGGCAGCCGACGACGTCCTCGAGGAACTGGTAGACGGCATACAGAGTGCCTCGCGGCCGGTCGCCGGCGAGAATCAGATGGGGCATGCGGGTCTCGATGACCAACCCGTCGGGACGGAGAGTGTCCAGGTCCAGGTCGGGGGCCACGTCCTGCGCCGCCCGGCCCGGCCCCACGACCAGCAGTGGCCCGTCGCCCACCGCGGTGCCGGTCTCGAGCGGGAAGACCGCGCCCGTCACCTCGGAGAGGATTGTCGAGAGCTCGGTGGCGGCGTGCTTCTCCGCTTCTGTCGCCGCCGGGTCGACGAGGATGGTGTAGGCGGTCTGACCGTCCGTAGAAAGGGTGACCTCCGCGGCCGCGGCGGGAAGCGCGGCGATGGCGGCGAGGCCCATCAGCGGTACCGTGCGTAGCATGGCCTATCACTCCAGGTACATCGGGGATCGGAAGAAGCAACTATTCGCCTTCGAGGCCCGAGATACCTGCGCCCGGCGCCGGCGCGCAGGCCCAAGGACAGCGCCGCGAGGGTAGCACGTGGGCGGTGGGTTGTGGGAGCAAGCGGCGCTCTGCCGGGCTCCCTCGCCGCCTGCACGAGGGGGCGGGAACGCTCCTACGGACGAGGACCCGGTCGTCGCCGGGGCCGTCGGCGCCCTCGACGGGCGCCGACAGGCACGGGGCCAGCAGCGGCACGGCAGCCAAAGGGGTCTGGACTGGGCGCGAGGCGGCGGCGAAGCGGGGTGCGGGCCGTGGGAGAGCAGGTCGAAACGACCGGTAGGCTACCTTGGCTTCGGAGCGGCCGTGTCCGGGGCCTCCTCGGCTTCGGCCAGCCTCATACAGCCTGACCTTCGCGGGTCGGCGTCGTGACTGACAGAGCCCGGCGTGCGCCGCCCCGGTGCCCAGCGGCCCGGCGCCCTCACCAGGATGTCGCAGGGGAGCGGGGCAAGCAGGAGCTCCACAGCCTCGATGAGGGCGACCGCCAGGTGGATGCGCGACTGGGTCTCGGCCGGCACCGGCAAGTGAAGATCACTCCCCTCGTGAGCACGCCCCTCGGAACACGACCCGAACAGCAGGACGAGCCGCGAGGAGGCGGTCTCGAGGATTCCGGCGACGGCCGCCTCCAGCCTGCTCGCCACATCCGGGGGTGAGTGCAGAGAGCCTCGCTGCATCGTCTCCTCCGGTCGGACACGGACGCCACCGCCTCTTGGCGAGTACAGAGCAGTGCCCGCCTGTCACCATGCCCGCACCTGGTCCGCAGGCCAGGGGCTGTCGCGACCCCGGCTAGGTACAAGCAAGGGCGGGCCGCGGGAGGTGCATGGTAGCACCTGCGCCGCGGCCCGGTCGGTGAACGGATGCGCCGCGTCGGGCGGCGAGAGGCCCGCGCTTTCTGAGACGGTCTGACGGCGGCGGGCACGATGCCGCCTGTGGGCACGCTTTGCCTACGCGCGGGTGACCACGAACTCTCCGTAATCATCGCCGCATTCGATGCCCTTGGTCTGCTCGCATTGGAAAGTGCGCATCCCCGTCTTGCCGGTGGGATCGTAGTCGCCCCCGTAGGCCAGGTCCATGAAGGCGGCCGAGACGCCGCGGATCATGTAGGCACAGGGACGGGTGAGGTTGCCGTAGACGGCCGGGTCGGCCTCGTAGTAGTCATAGGCCCGCACGACCATCTTCTCGCCGGGCACGATGCTCGTGACCTCGCTCTTGGCCCAGCCCCAGGCGGTGAAGACGGCGTAAGCGCCGTGGAGGATGTCCTCGGGCACCTTCTCCACCATCGGCTGGACGACGGCTTTCCACTCCTCGGAGGTGATGATTCCGTAGCCGGTGTGGTAGCCGCACTCGTGGGCGGCGTTGACCAGGAGGGCCTCTCCGGCCTCGAGCAGGTCGATGTCGATGCTGCGCACCAGCCGCTGCGCGAAGCTGTTCCAGAAGCCGGCGGGCAACTGGTTAACGAACACGTTATAGGCCGGGATCAGGCCATCTTCGTTCCCGCTCACTTCCAGCTCGGACAGAGCCTGGATGATGCGCTTGCGATCTATAGCCATTGGGACTGTCCTCCTTGGTCAGTTGGCCACAACCTGGAATACGGAGCGCTCCGCCCCGGCGACGATGCTCTGGACTTCGGTGACTGCGTAAGACCGCACGGGCCTGCCGAAGGCCGCGGCGAAGACGGCCGCGACGAAGCCTAGACCGATGAAGTTGACGGCCTCATCGCGCTGTCCCCACTTCTTGATCCAGCCCTCGTCCACATGGGAGTGGACGAACTCCACGTCGCCGCCGTCGGGTCCGGCGCAGACAACCACCATCCTGCCCATTCCCGCCGCGCTGAAGTACTGCTCGGCGATGGCGATCCGGTCCACGACGCCGTCGATGCCGTTGGCTGCGAAGTAGCCGCTCAGCACATCGTAGACGGCGTCTTCCGCGCAGTCCGCCAGGAGTTTCTTGGCGTCGAGGATGGAGCAGTCGTCCGCCAACTGGCAGTAGAGGGTGGCGTAGTGGTGGCAATGCAGGACGTGCATGTTGTTGTTCAGGTAGTGCCGGCAGGCCTTTGCGTCAAACGCCCGGTCCAAGGCCAGGCGCGCCTTGCTTCTCGTAGCCATCTGCGTTCCTCCCTGTGCTAGACGGCGGGCGGAGCCTCGCCGGTGATGTCCCTGGCCGCCTCGCTGACCTTGGCAATCAGCTCGGGCGTGTCTGCCTCCTCAGCGGCCTTCTTGGCCGAGAGCCCTGTCTGGAATGCCAGTCTGCCTTGTGCCGCCGCGCCACCCTTCTCCTTGACGAAGTCGAACAGCTTCGATAGCTTTTCCGCCATGTTGGTCCTCCCTTCTGGGTCTGCGACTCTATCGCTCACCGGCCTGATCGGGGCAGAACAGAGCCTCGAACTCGCGCTTGGCGTCCTCCTTGCATTGTCCGGGCAGGATCACCCGGCAGGTTGTCTCACCCTGGACACCCTTGACCTGGCCGCCGTCGTGTCCGCGCAGGCGGAAGAACGGTCGCGGGAAGTGGGGGTAGTAATCGACCTCACCGATCTGCCGCAGCCTCAGCACATCCTCCCTGCTCCACGGCGTGTCGAAGACGTACTCCAGCACGCTACTGCCGTCGAAGCAGTCTTCCACCCTGTGGCACCCGGTGATGGTCATGCCGCAAGCTCCCTGACGGCGGCCCCCGCGCGTGCCACATCCTCCTCGGTGGTGAAGCCCGAGACGCTGAGGCGGATGGTGCCGTGTGGGGCGGTGCCGAGGCTGTGGTGGACAAGTGGCGCGCAGTGCAGTCCACTGCGACAGATGACGCCGAAGCTCTCGCCCAGGATGTACCCGGCCTCCTCCACCTCCCAGCCGTCCAGCAGGATCGAGATCACTCCCACCCGCGGCGCCTCGGCGTCGTCGTCGATGATGCGCACCCGGGCCCGGCGCAGCTCGGAGCGCAGAAGCCGGTGCGCCCGCTGTGTGCGGGCCTCGAAGCCCGCGGCGTTCTCGCGCCGCCACTCAAGTGCCGCCGCCAGCCCTGCGAAGGCGGGGATCGCCGGGGTGCCCGCTTCCAGCCGGGTGGGCATGTCCGGCGGCTGGGTGGCCAGGTCGCTGCGCACCCCGGTTCCCCCGACGATGGACGGCTCCAGATCAAGGCCCGGAGCCACATACAGTCCGCCGGTGCCCGCAGGGCCCAGCAGGCCCTTGTGGCCGGTGAAGGCCACCATGTCCGCGCCCAACTCGGAGGGCTTGACGGGCACGTGGCCCAGTGTCTGAGACGCATCGAGGATCGTGACGGCCCCGGTCCGTCGGGCCGGAGAGAACAGCCGTAGCGGGTCGTTGACGCGCCCGGTCACATTGGAGGCGTGGTTGACCACAACCGCCCGCGCGCCGCGGCCCAGGGCGCGGCCGAACTGCTCCTCATCCACGGCTCCGCTCTCGTCCAACCCGACCACGGTGACCACGAGGCCCTCGGCGAGCCGCAGATGCTCCAGGGGGCGCAGGACGGAGTTGTGCTCAGTGACCGTGGTGATGACGTGGTCGCCGCTGCGAAGGCCGATGCCATGGATCGCCATATTCAGGGCCATGGTCGCGTTGGTTGTCAGCACGATGCGGTCCGGATCCTCGACATCCAGAAGCCGCGCCACCTCCCGCCGACAAAGGCGCAGAGGGTCTGTGCCGCGGGCGGGGGCACGCCCCGTATGGAAGGGCATGTCCGCGACGGCCTGCGCCATGGCCTCGGCCACCCCCGGCGGCTTGGGCCACGAGGTGGCCGCGTTGTTGAGGTAGACGGTGCGCATAGATGGAGGCATCCCCGGAGCGGCGGCGGACTGCGGTCTTGGTCTGCTTCGGGCGCTGCGATGAGAGGGTGAGTATGGGGCCCGGAAGCCGTGAGGCCTCCGGGCCCACAGTGGACTAGAAACGCTGCAGGACGGTGTCGTCGTCCAGGATGCCGTCATCGTCATCGTCGAACGGGATGACGCCGGCGGACGCCGGGGGGTTGCTCGCTCTGGTGGCCACGGCACGTCGGGGAGTGTTGTCCGCCGGCGGCACGGACGTGGCCCGGCGCGGTGTCGCGACGAGCGGGCGTGGCTGCGGCCCGGGGGCCGCAGGCTCCGAGGCGGACAGCTCGAAGCCGGCGACTGTGCTCTGCAGCTCCGCGGACTGGGCCGCGAGCTGCTCGGCGGCGCTGGCTGAGGACTCGCTGTTGGCGGCGTTCTGCTGCGTGACCTGGTCCAGTTGCCCCACGGCCAGGTTGATCTGGTCGATGCCTTCGCTCTGCTGTCCGGAGGCCGCCGCGATCTCATCCATGACCTGGCTGACCTTGTTGATCTGGTCGGCAATCTCGTTGAGGTTGGCGCGCACCTCGGTGTTGGTGGCCACGCCGTCCTCGGCGTTGCGCACGGAGCCCTGGATGAGATCGGCGGTCGTCTTGGCCGCATCGGCGCTGCGCATCGCCAGGTTGCGGACCTCTTCGGCCACCACCGCAAAGCCCCTGCCGGCATCTCCGGCTCTGGCGGCCTCGACGGCGGCGTTGAGGGCAAGCAGATTGGTCTGGAAGGCAATCTCGTCGATGGTCTTGACGATCTTGGCCGTCTGGTCGGAGGAGGCCTTGATCTTGTCCATGGCTTCCGAGAGCTTCTGCATGCTGGTGAGGCCCTTGTCCGCCGAGACCCTTGCGGCGTCCGAGAGACCCTTGGCCTCATGGGCGTTGCCGGCGTTCTGCCTGGTCATCGAGGCCATCTGTTCGAGGCTGCTGGAGATCTCCTCCAGGGAGCTGGCCTGCTCGGAGGCCCCCTCGGCCACCGCCTGGCTGGAGCCGTTGATCTCGGCGGCCGCGGCGGCAACCTGTTCGGCGGCCGCGGCCACCTGGGAGAAGCCCTGGTCGAGCTGCTCGGACGCGCTGTTGAGTGCTCCCTTGATCTGGCCGTAGTCGCCCTGGTAGTCGCCGGTCATGCGGGCGGTCAGGTCGCGCGCGGCCAGGTTGCCCAGCACCTGGGCGGCCTCCTCGAAGGGCCGCGACACCGCGTCGAGTACGCGGTTGAGGCCTTCGACGACCTCGCGGAAGCTGCCGCAGTGGCGCGACGCGTCGGCGCGGAAGCCCAGCTCACCGGCCACCGCGGCCTCGGCGAGGCGGTTCGCGTCGCCGGCCAGCGCCCCCACCGCCTGTGCGCTGGCCGAGACGGCCTCGGCGATCATCGTGAAGACCTGGTACACCTCCGCGGTGTCGGCATCGCCCTCCTCCAGGTCAACCGCGACATCGAGATCCCCCTGAGCCAGACGGCCCAGCGCCACGGCCAGCTCCTGGGTCTGCGCGGCCTGGTACTCGGCGATCTTCTCCGACTTCCGGGCCGCCGCGGTCACCTCCGTTTGATCGGTGACGAACTCGAAGGCGCCCACGACCTGGCCGCTGCTGTCGCGCAGTGGCGCCGCGGCGCAGGAGAGATCCAAGGCGCGGTCGCCGATGGTGACTGCGTTATCCGTCACCGAGACCTCGCCGGACTGCATGGACATGGCACACGGGCAGCCGGCCGTCAAGCACTTGGCCGTGCCCCACACCTCGTGGCACGTCTTGCCGACCAGCTCGTCGGGCGGGGCGCCCAGCAGCTCGGAGCCGGCGCGGTTGATGTACTGAACCACGAAGTCGCCGTCCATGAACTGTACGGGAGCCGGGATGGCGTCGAAGGCGCCGACGACACTGTCGAGGGTGTCGTTGATGCCCACGGCGATGTCGGCGTAGGCGCCGGAGTGGGCGGCGGCGTCGATGCGGGCGTGGAGCCTGCCCGAGAGCGCGGCGTCGATGAGCGGGCGCACATCGGCGGCCAGTTTGCGTATGGCTCCGGCCGACATGTCCACAACCTCGGCGAGCATGGACAGGATCGCATGTGCATCCTGTGTGTCCTCGTCCGGCTCCTCCAGCTCGATGTGGAAGTCCAGGTCACCGTTGGCCAGGCCGCTGAGGGCCACCGCGATCTCCTGCACCTGAGCCGACTGGTACTCGGCGACCTTCTCGGACCGCTCGATCCACGCTTGAGCAGCGGCGGCGCAGCCGTTGACGGCCTCCTGCAGGGCGAGCGCCTCGCCCGCCGCGGAGACCTGCAGCGCCGCCGTGTCGTCCTCCTGGGCCATCCGCACCAGGTGCCCGGTGGCGGCCCGCGCCGGCTCGATCACAGAGCCCAGCGCGGCATTGAGCGCCTCCGCCAGTTCCCTGTCGGTGCCCTCGAACTGCGCGACATCCACCAGATCGTCCCACCGACCGTCAGCCACGGCCCGGCCGACCCGCTGGAACTCGCCCAGCAACTGCTCTGCGTCCTGGATCAACGGCGTCTGCGAAGTGCCTCGTTCCGGTAGCCTGTCTGCTGTCGCCACGTTGGATACACCTGTTCGTTGGTCGACGCCCACGGCGACGCCACCTGTGATCCACCCAAGCACTGTCTCACGAGGCCCTAGGGGCCCCGAGGTTAGCCGGCAGTCTACACACGAATGTCTCTTCCGAGGAAGCAGAACCGGCTGTGGCGACCGTCGGGGGGCGGTGCGGCCGGCCCGCTTACGTTCGATAGGGTCTCGTCCGGTGTCGGGGATGCGACAGAGGCGTTGGTCGGGGCATGATCTGTGGCTTCGGTGCGCTTGCGCGTCCCCTGGCTGCACTGGATGTATCGGCATCCCGATTTGTCACTTTAGCTTTACTTTCGCGTCACACAGGCGTTGTGCTGCAGCCCGTATCGCCGCGGTGGAGGTCACGGACGAAGCGGTACAGAAAGGAATCGGACCGGAGAGTAGAGCGGGGGGTAGGCAGGGACGCGGTGTGTAGATCGGGTGAGGAGGAGATGGCAGATGACCCGTAGAGGAGGCGGCGCCGTTTCAGCACCGCGACGTGAGCTACCGGTGGCCGGCGATTACGACGTGGTGGTTGCCGGCGCCGGGCTGGCGGGGGTCGCGGCGGCGACGGCGGCCGCAAGGGCCGGGGCGCGCACGGCCGTCGTGGAATGCAGGCCCTACGCCGGCGGCATCAGCACCGCCGGGATGGAGCCATCCATCTGTAACTACTTCCACGACACCCGCGGGGAGCTCATCGTCGGCGGCAGACCATTGGAGCTCATCGAGCGCATGGTGGGCCTGGGGGCGGTGCACCGCAACTGGGATAGGCACCGGGGGCACGTGATCTTCGATGTGGAGATCGGCAAGCTCGCCATGGATGAGATGCTGTACGAGGCGGGGGTGGACATCTGGTACGACACCCTGGTCACCGATGCCCTCATGGAAGGCAAACGCCTGTCCGGGGTGCAGGTCGCCAACAGGTCAGGGAACCAGGTGCTCCTGGCCGGCTGCGTGGTGGACGCCACCGGCGACGCCGACGTGGCCCACTATGCCGGCGCTCCGCTGCACGTCGGCCCCGGACAGGCCAATGTGCACAGTTTCGTGTTCCGCCTGGGCAACGTCGATCTGGACGCGATGGCCGACTTCATCCGGCGCAACCCCCACGAGTACATCCACGACACAGACATCGGCCTCACACCCGAGGAGGCACTGGCCTTCTACGAGGACACCGGCCGTATCATGTTCATGCACCACGGGGCCCCGAAGATGAAGCTGATGCAGCGGCTCATCGAGCGCGGGGAGTACTCCCGGCAGTGGGGCCCGTTCCAACACATGGACGCCTTTCAGCTTCACGGCATCCGCGAGAGCCGAACCCTGGTGGTCAACACCGGCTGGTTCGAGCTCAACGAGCCCGAGGGCAGGGCGCTGTCGGACTGGCTGCGGGAGGGCCGCGGGATGGCCCAGTACGTCACCGACTTCATGCGTCGCCACTTCCCCGGATGCCGTGACTGCTTCCTGCTGGCCACCGCCGACGCCCCGGGTCTGCGCCGCACCCGTTGGCTGGACGCCGATTTCACGCTCACGCGCGAGATCTACGACACGGCTCCCCGGTACGAGGACGCCGTGGGCCGCGGCGTGGTGATCGAGCCCGGTCCCTTGTACAGGACGGACAAGACCTTCGATATCCCCCTGCGCTGTCTGCTTCCCAGGGGAGTCGAGGGGCTACTCATCGGCAGCGGGCGCAGCGCCTCCTGCGTTCCGGCGGAGCTGCTGCGCACCATGCCGGTGACGATGGCCGTGGGCCAGGGAGCGGGAGCCGTGGCGGCCGTTGCCGTCCGCGAGGGAGTCGCCCCGCGGGATGTGGACCTCGAGGCGGTGCAGGAGGCTCTGAGGGACCAGGGAGTGGAGTTGAGGTAGGGCCGGGGGGGGCCGCCGCAGGACAGTTGGACACCGCCTGCCGGCGGCCCGGCCTGCTACCGTGCCATCAGGTTCCAGTATGCCGCCAGAAGGGTGAACAGCCCGCCGGCCAGGGCAACGGAGGCCTGGTGCAGCCGGCACAGGAGGCGCCCGCCCCACCGCGCCCATGCCACCACCAGAAGCCCCATGGCCGCGAGCGCCAGGGCGGCCGTCGCCCACGGCAGGTAGCTCAGGGGCGCCCACCACAGAGGGTAACCATAGGGGTGCCGCACGGTGCAGAGTAGCAGCAGCGCCAGACCGACCACAAACAGCACGTTAAGGCCGCTGAGAAGGCACAGCAGCCACTCCACGCAGGCGCCGCGGCCACCGGGCCTCGTAGCGGGCCGCACAAGGGCCCACAGCCGCCGGGGGAACAGCGAGAGGAAAGCCGCCAGGCACAGGCCCAGCAGCGATAGGTGCAGCGAGCTTCCCTCCCACCAGGGGAGCTTCAGTCCTGCGGCCGAGGGGCCCAGGCCACCGTACAGAGCCCTCACGCGACCGTCTTCGGTGGCGAACACCAACCGGTCGCGCGCGCCGTCACAATCGAACACGTACGGCGCCGACTCGGAGTACCGCCTCGTGGTGCCCCCGGACGACAGCAGCAGCTCGCCCCTACGCGTCGCCCGCACGCGGACCGGAGAAAAGGGGCGCGCGAACTTCTCCAAAGTGGTACGGTTGGACCGGGACGGCTCGTACTCCCCGGCGCACCGTCGCGCCCGGTCCGGCGAGCCCGCCGGGTGGCCCGGAGCCACGGCGGCCGCCGGCGGAGCAAGATGCTCCAGGACTGCGTCCCTGACGGCTCCCACAGCCTGGCCACCGTCGGAGCCGTTGCAGACCACGAACCAGCCGGCGTTCAGGTCTGGCAGCAGCATGAGCGTGGCGTGGAACAGCCGAGTCGCGCCATTGTGCCATAGGACATCGTGCCCGCCGATGGTGTCCTGGGCCAGGCCGTAGGTCCAGCCCGGTACCCGCGGATCGTGGGCGAACCGGCGGGTGCGCAGCAGACGTCGTCCCTCATCTCCGATGAGGGGCGTGTCGCCATCCAACAGTGAGAGCATGAGCCCGGCCATGTCGCCCGCGGAGGTGCACATCGCGCCGGCCGGAACGGCCTGCACCCACTCCTCCTCACCCCGGCGCGGGCGCCCGCGGACCCGGCGATAGCCTCGGGCCATGTGGGTGCTCCATCCCGCCGGCGGCGGCTGCGAGAAGGTGCTCCGGGCCATCCCCAGCGGGCCGAAGACGTGCTCCTCCACGTAGCGCTCAAAGGGCATGCCGGCCACGCATTCCACCACATAGCCGGCCAAGGCCGCGCCGTAGTTGCAGTACCCGGACAGCTCGCCGGGTGGCCGGACACGGGCGGGCATGGCATCCCGGACCCAACGCCCCAGAGGTCGCAGGTCTTCGCTCCCGGCGACAGACACACCCAGCAGGCGCTCCTCGAACCCGGCGGTGTGGGTGATCAGGTGGGCGGCGGTGATGGGGTCGGGATAGGTGGCGGGGATACGGACCCCGCGCAGGTACCGGTTGATGTCTGCGTGCAGGTCCAGCCTGCCGCTCTCCCAGAGCTGCAGCAGGCAGACCCAGGTCACGACCTTCGACACCGAACCCACCCGGAACAAGGTGGTCTCCGGGTCTACGGGCCGACCGGCCTCCACGTCGGCCCATCCGTAGCCCCGAAGGCAGGCAACCTCCCCGTCGCAGACCACGGCCAGCGCCGCGCCGGGCAGATGGTGGGCCGCCACCTCGCGGCCGACGCGGGCCTCCAGCAAGGCCACGAGGTCGCCGCCTTGCGCCCCCCACGCCGCTCCGGAGCCCGGGCACAGCGCCAGCGCGGCGACGGCCACCGCGGCCCATTGACCGCGTCGCCATGCCGCGGGTAGACTCGGCCTCGACCGTCTCCACCACGTCATGCTCGGAGCCATCCTCCCACCATGGATATCCGCCTTCGATACGGGAAGCAGGGTCTGGAAGTCACGCTGCCGGACCGCAATGTCAAGCACGTTCTGCGCCTCAATCGTCTCCCGAGCATCGAGGCGCCCCGGGCGCGGGTGAACGCCGCCGCCACGCAGCCGTCGGGCATGCCGTCGCTGACGGATGTGGTCAAAGGGCGGAAGAACGCCTGCATCGTGGTCTCGGATATCACCCGCCCCGTGCCCAATGGGTGCATTACCGGGACCCTGGTCGACCACCTGCTCGCCGGCGGCCTGCGGGAAGAGGACATTCTCGTTTTGGTGGCCACCGGTCTCCACCGCGGCAATAGCCGTGCCGAACTGCGGGAGATGGGGCTGGGCGAGGTGCTCGACCGGGGCATTCGCGTCGAGAACCACGAGGCCCGAGACGCCGGTTCGCACGTGGCTCTGGGCAGCAGCTCCATGGGTATCCCGGTGGAGATCGACCGCCGGTACGTGGAGGCGGAGGTCCGGGTCCTGACGGGGCTGGTAGAACCGCACCTGATGGCCGGTTACTCGGGCGGTGCCAAGGCCGTCTGCCCCGGGCTATGCTCGGCGGAGACGATCATGAGCTGGCACAGCCCCGCCATGCTCGCCCCGCCCGAGAGCCGCGCGGGCAACATCCGCGGCAACCGGGTGCAAGAGCAGGCTCGGGAGATCGCGGCGATGGCCGGGCCGGTGGACTTCCTGCTCAATGTCACCATCGACGACGCGCGCAATGTCACGGGGGTGTTCGGCGGAGAGCTCGTGCACACACACCTGCAGGCCATGCGGCAGGCCGAGCGCCAGTCGAAGGTCGTCCTTGATGAGCCGGTGGACGTCGTCGTCACCACCAATGCCGGCCACCCGCTGGACCTCACCTACTATCAGGGCATCAAGGGCATGGTGGGCGCCATGCCCATCGTCAAGCCCGGCGGGACGATCATCATCGCGCAGGAGAACGCCGAGGGTATCGGTGGGCCGGAGTTCACCGGGCTCCTGCGAGAGGCCCGGTCGCCCGCGGAGTTCATGGCAAGAGCCTTCGCCGGCGAGGTGAGCTGCATCGACCAGTGGCAGGTGCAGGAACTGGACCTGGTGCTCAGGCACTGCGAGGTGCTCAACTATGGCACCGGCATCGATCCCGAGACGCAGCGGGGGCTGTTCGTGGAGCCCATCGCGAGCGTGGAGGAGGGTGTCCGCGCCGCCCTGACCAGGCATGGGGCCGATGCCACGGTCGCCGTCATCCCCGAAGGGCCCTACGTCCTGGCCTGCCTGAAGGATGACATCGTCGGCTCGCGGTCGGTGGGAGATGATGCCCCGTGAGCGGCACTCGTTCGTGGAATGACCTGCTTTGCGATCCGCGATTCCATTGGAGGGAGCCCGATCCGGGAGTGGTGCGGCTGACCAGGAGGTGGCAAGATCAGGGAGTGCGGATTGTCCTCGACCTGGGTTGCGGTGCCGGCCGTCACATGGCGTACCTGCAGACCGCGGGCTTCGAGGTGTTCGGCACGGATGTGGCGGATAACGGACTGACGGCCTGCGGCGAGGCGCTGCGACGCGCGGGCCTGGAGGCCAGGCTGACGCGGGCCGACATGACGGCCGCACCCTTCTCCGACGCAGTCTTCGATGCCGTGCTGAGCACCAATGTCCTGAACCACAACCCGCGAGCGCTTCTGCAACAGGCGGTGGACGAGGTCCATCGGGTGCTGAGGCCGGGCGGCAGGCTCTACGCCACCGTGCTCAACACCTGGGACTGGCGCTACGGCAGCGGAGAGCAGACAGAGCCGGACTCATTCGTTCTGGCGGAGGGCCCCGAGACCGGCATCTTGCACCACTTCTTCGCGGAGAGCGACCTGAGGGATTGGCTGGCGGCCTTCGAGATCGTGGACCTGCAGCGGGAGCGGGGCGAACTGACACTCAGCACCCGGCCGGATTACCGGCCGGTGATCCGCGACGCCTGGGCGGTGTTGGCGAGGAAAAAGTAGGCTCACCCTCGCCGCTCGGCCCGGAACGACAGGCGTGTTTCGGCCCGGTGCGGGTCACATCGCCGGCCCCCCGCTGCCGAGCGGCCGCGGGGTCTGCTTCGGGATGGACCGGCCTCTCCTCCCCGCCCTATCTGCCCTCCCTCAGCGTCCTGGCAATCGCCGTCCAGGTGCGGAGCGAGCCGACGAACCTGTCGATGTCCGCAGAGAGCGGCGTCAGTCCGGAGGTGCCGATGGAGTAGCTCCGGCCGTCGCAGGCGGCCATGATCTCGGCGAGCTGGCGCTCCATCTCCTCCTCGGTGGCCACCAGCACATCGTTGGGGTGCAAGGAGACGTGCAGGTGCTTGGTGGGCGGGATGTTCTGTAGCGACTGCTCGAGATCCGTCCAGGGGCCAACCTCCAGCGTGGGAAGCGATTTGAGCTCCAGCAGGTACTGCTGGATCGGCGTCTGATTGCCGCAGGAGTGCACGCTCAGCAGCCCGCCGTGGTAGGCCTCGATCTCCAGATAGCGAGGCAGGACGAAATCCGCGAACATGCCGGGGGTGATGAAGGGAACGTTCACCCAGTCGTCCGCGATGCCGACGGGCGAGGGCTTGGTGCCGAAGTGGGCATGGTAGGCGTCGTACCACAGGCACCGTTGCTCCACCAGGTGCTTGAGCAGGTCGTGGACGAACCGGGGCCGCTCTCTGGTGTCCAGGACGAAGTTGCCGTATCCACGGAGCTGCACGGCCAGGTCGAGGCAGCCCCGCTGCCAGAGCATGTCGAAACTCACCGGGAGACGGTCACCGGCGATGGCGAGCAGGTCGTCGTACCAGTGGAGCACCCGGGGCATCCAGCCGGAGTGGTAGAAGTCCACGCGGGGCAGCCGGCGCAGCTCCGGATAGTGGGTGAGGTCGTGGTCGGTCTGAATGCTGGGCACGCCGCCCGCCGAGTACGTGACGTCCAGACCGATGAAGGTGTACTCCGGGTACCAGCCCAGCGATGCCGGGACGCTCGGGGTGATCCTGCCGTCGTCATCGGGGAAGCTCTGCCAGCGCCAGAGCTTGTTGCGCAGCGTCTGGGCGAAGTACATCCTCGGGTCGCGGAAGCATTCGTGCACGTCGATGCCGAAGATGTGGTGCCAGCAGATGTGCTCCTCCAGCGCGAAGGCGATGGGGGGGCGCAGGGCGCCCCGTTGGCGGTTCTCCCGGCTTGCCACGGCCTGCAGGACGCGATCGATGAGGGCGTCGGTCGTGCCGTCCGAGTGGTCGATCATGGCGCCGCCCTCCCACTCTCGGCCGACCGAGCGGCGAGCATCTCCCGGATCGCGGGGTCGACGGCTGCCGCCGGAGGTAGCGGCGGCGGCTCGAATCCCCTGCCCTGCAGCTCTGCCACGATACGCAGGTACCGGTAGGGGTCGGGCCAGGTGAGGGCGGGCTCGATCACCGTCGTCTCCGGCCACTCATTGAACGAGGTGATGCCGATGAGGTCGCAGTCCGCCTCGACCGCGGCGCGCCAGAAAGCCCTCAGCGTCGCCCCGTCGTCTCGCGGCATCACCCACGGCTCGTCGGCGATCCGCCGGTTGTCGTGGCCGGGATGCACCGGCAGCATGGCCGCCTTGCCCGCGGCATGGAGACGCTCCACGAAGCCGCGGTAGACAGGCGCCAGTTCCTCGTAGCGGTACATGCGCCAGGTGGAGAACATGGCGTAGCCCGAGAAGCACTGAATCTGCGGGATGGCCAGCCATTCGTCGGGGGTGTACAGCTCCAGGCCGCCGGGGCCCTGACGGGCCCGCATCCTGTCCACCACCCAGTACACCGGACCGACTTCCGCCTCCACCGCCGCCACCAGCTCCCGGCCCTGCTCGGGCGAGAGCTTGCCCTCCCAAAGCTGGTACACGCCCCACGCCGGCTTGCCGTCGATGTGCAGCCAGGCAGGGCTGTCCTTGAACTGCCGCAGGTACCGAACTGTCCAGTCGCGGACGCTGTCGAAGCTGTCCACGAACTGAGGGCACTCGTCGAAGAGCGCGACGGGGAAACGCTCCTGCTCGGCGACCGGAAGCACGGTCTTGACGAACACGTCATGCGTCCAGCCGGCCGGCTTCTGCCAGTCCGCCGGTCCCCACCAGTCCACCAGGAACCCGTCGATGCCGGCGGCCTTCGCCAGGCGCATATGCCAGCGCACCACCTCGGGCTCCATGCTGTCATAGGGACCGATGAGAGGGTAGGCGGAGGACGAGATGTCGCGAATCGCCGGAGGGAACCGCAGGTTCGGGGCACCCTCCCCCCAGTGCTCGAAAGCCCCGCAGGCCCCGTGTTCGGCGCCGTACCAGGTGTAGTAGTAGGCCAGGACCAGGGGCCCCCGTGGCTCACCCGCCGCCGCCGAGCAGGCACAGACAGACACGGCAAAGCACAGACACGCCGGGACGGTGCGCAACGTGTCGGGCCTCCCTTGGTTTGGCCGTCCATGGCTCTCTGGCAACGGACCGCCGGGCGAGGTGAACGGGCCCCCGCCCAGTACAGGCTTCCAGTTTCCCGGACCGCAGCCGGTTCTCCTCCCTCACACCGTGACAGTTCTGCTCAAGTGATGTAACATTGGATACACTCAGAACCACACTGCGCAAGGACACCACGCCCGATGAACCCGCTTGAGATGACGCGTGCTTTGCTGGACGGCGGACGGCCGGACCGTCTCCTGGCCATGCCCATCTTCATGATCTACGCCGCCCGGCTCGAGGGCCAGAGCTATGCCGATTACGTGCGGGACCACCGCATCCTGGTACGCTGTCAGCTCCGCCTGGTGGAGGAGTTCGGCATCGACTGCGTCTCCTGCTGCTCCGACCCGGTGCGGGAGACCGCCGACTGCGGCGCGGAGCTGGAGTTCTACCGGGACGGCCCGCCGCGGGCGAAAGCCCCCCTGCTGGCGGAGAAGGCCACGCTGGGCACGCTCGCGGCCCCCGACCCTCTGGGCGGCGGGCGCATGCATGATCGCGTCGAGGCCTGCGCGCTGTTTCGCCACCATGTCGGCGGCGAGATCCCCATTCTGGGCTGGGTGGAAGGGCCGATGGCGCAGGCGGTGGACCTGCGGGGAATGGCTCCGATCATGATGGACCTGTACGACGACCCGCAGTGGGTACAGGACCTGTTCGACTGGGTAACGGAGCTGGAGATCGACTTCGCGCTGGCGCAGATTGAGGCGGGAGCGGACTTCATCGGCATCGGCGACGCCGCGGCATCGCTGGTGTCCGCCGACGTCTACCGGGACATGATTCTCCCTCGGGAGCAAAGGATCGTGGCGGCCATCCGCGAGGCGGGAGCCTTCAGCCGCCTGCACATCTGTGGCAATACGACCCACCTACTGCCGTACATGCACCAGAGCGGGGCCGAGCTCATCGAGCTGGACCACACAACGGACATCACCCGGGCGCGAGAGCTGTGCGGGCCGAGCGCGGTGCTGATGGGCAACTTCGATCCGGTCAACGAGCTGTACAACGTGACGCCCGGTGAGGTGACGAAGGCCTGTGCCAGGTCTCACGAGACCCTGGGACACCCGTACATCCTCGCCGCCGGCTGCGAGGTACCTCCGGGGACACCGAGGGAGAACGTTCAGGCGATGTTTGCCTATGCCAAGGAGGCCACGTAAGGGGGAGGGCCGTCCGGCGGCGTCGGCAGGCGCGCTGACGCCGGCGAAGCCTCCCTCGGCCCCTACCCACCCAGCCCCCTCCCCACCCCATAGGCCGCCTGCAGCGCCTCGGGCCTGTCCAGCACCGCTCCCCTCTCCCCTACCCCATCCACGACCACCATCGCCGCCTGCCGCAGCTCCAGGTACTCGAAGCTCAGCTCGAGCGTCCGTACCAGGGGCTCGGCAGCCGTGGGGCCTTGCTCCTCGTAGGCGATGACGCCAATCGCCCGTTTGCCGCGGATGAGCGGACGGCCCCGCGGGCGGTTGAACGGCACCAGCCGGTCCATGAAGGCCTTCATCAGCGCCGTCGGGGCATACCAGTAGACCGGAGTCGCCAGGAGGAGGGCGTCGGTCCGGGCCAGGGCCTCGTACAGACCGCCCATGTCGTCCTCAAAGACACAGGGGCGCTCGGACTTCCAGCAGCTTCCGCAACCGATGCAGGGACGGATGCTCATCTTCCTGAGCGCGAAGGACTCTGTCTCCCACCCGGCCGCGGAGGCGCCCTCAAGCACCTTCGCTGCCAGAAGGTCTGTGTTACCCCCGGCCCTGGGACTGCCCAGTATGGCGGTGATGCGCATGTGCGATTCGCTCCTGTAGTGGGCGAGAACGGCGGCAAAGGCCAACATCTCACCACAGAGACAAGGAGAACGGCGGAGAAAGACTTAGGACAGCGACAGACACTGACGTCTCACCACAGAGACGCAGAGACACGCAGAACGACGAGAACAGCGATGGTCTGGAGCAACCTATCCTTGCCCATCTCTTTGTTCAGCCGTTCTCCGTGGAACTCCGCGCTCTCCGTGTCTCCGTGGTGAGGTGTTGTCGTTGTCCTTCTCTCCCTCTCCCCCTCCATCTCCCCTACTTCTCCCTCTTGCGCTTCGCGCGCGCCTCGCTATACTCTCATCTGGCATCGCGAATGAAAGAAGTGACCCGAGATAGCGCGCCTGACCCCCGTCTTCTTGCTCTTGCTCTCCAACCTGTTCATGACCTACGCCTGGTACGGCCATCTGAGAGACGCCCGCAGCAAGCCGCTGCTGGCGGTGATCCTGCTCAGTTGGGGCGTGGCGTTCTTCGAATACTGCCTGCAGGTGCCCGCCAACCGCATGGGCTTCGGCATCTTCTCGCTGTGCCAGCTCAAGGTTCTGCAGGAGGTCATCACCATGGCCGTGTTCGCGGCCTTCTCGGTGCTGTACATGAAGCAGGGGCTGAAGCTGGACTTCCTCTGGGCCGGCCTATGCCTGATCGCGGCGGCGTACTTCATGTTCCGCGGGGCTGCTCCGGCCAAGTAGGCCGCGCAAGGGCGAACGGCGGACGGATTCACCGGCAACGGCAGACGGCGAACGCCCTGGGGCTTTGCCCCAGACCCCGCCAGGGGTCCTGACCCCTGGACCCCGTTCTTGACGGCGGCACACCCGCAGGCCCCGCGAGGTCAATCCACCTCCACCAGCACCACCCGGTCCGCGTAGAACCGGCTCTTGCCATCCGCGGACTGACCGCCGTAGGCAGGACCCTCGAAACGCAGGGAGACGTAGATGTCCCACTGCTTGTCCGGCTCTGCGGAAGAGTACAGCCCCGCCACGTCCGGGAACTGCACCCGCCAGCTCCAGTCGAACCACACCAGGCACGCCGAGTTGAGCTTCGTGCGGCCGATGGGGTACAGACGGTAGCCGTCTGACGCAACCGGCTCGGCCTCGTGAGCGTGCTGCTGGCGTCTGGTGATGGTGTCGTAGAAGCCGAAGTTGAAGGCCTTCGCCGGCAGGTCCGCCGGGGCGTAGCCGGGCTTGTCCGGGCTCGCCTCCATCCTCACCGCAAAGCCCACCGCTGCCGCAGGGTCCTCCACCAGCTCCGCGCCGCCGCCGTGGAGCGCGGCCGTCTCCGGCGTGAGTTGACGCACGCGCCCGGGGTCCACATCCGCCAGCGGCGCGGGCAACGGCCTGGGCTCGGTCCTCACCGCATGCCACCGAATGGAGTTCTCCATGGCCTCGAGCATCGCCTCGCGCCGTCCGGGCAGGCTCCGGGCCTCCACCGTCTTTGCGTACGTCTCCCGATACCGGGCGACGACCTGCGCCCTGGTGAAGGGAACCTCTCCCGCCGCGGCCAGCTTCTCCCACAGCATGATACAGGCCAGGTCCAGACTCATCCGCGCCTGCTCCACCCGAGCAAGCAGCTCCGGCGAATCGGCCACGGCCGCCACGGCGTCATCGAAGGTGCTCTGGCAACTCAGGAGCAGATCCGGGGTGAGGAATCTGTGCTGGGCCGTGGGGGCGTTCCAGGCCATCGCGCTGTCCATCGCGCGGGTGGCCTGCTCCAAGGCCGCCACGTAGGCACGGACAAACGGGGCCGCGGGGCCGTAGTGGCGGTCCGTAAGGGTCTCAATGAGGCCCGCGATGTCCCGGTCCGGGTCCCAGGCCAGCTTGGTCAGGAGCCAGGTCTGCAGGTCCGCCAGGCGGCGGGAGTCGTAGACACCGGGGGCATCGTGCTCGATGTAGCAGCCCTCCACACCCACGCGAGAGAACAGCCGGAAGTCTTCGGCCATCCGGCCGAGGTTGCCCATCGGCAGCGCGGGGCCGTAGGTGTTGGGGTAGTACCAGACCCATACGTGCCTGGCCGCCTGAGGCCAGGCGGTGAGATTGGCCTCGGTGTCGCGGTTGCTCTCATGGGTGATCGGGGCCGCGAAGTTGTCGTCGATGGGGGCGAAGATGATGACCACATTGTCCGGGAGCTTGATGCTCTTCGGCGGGGCCTCGCTTTGCCCCTTGCGGTAGGCCAGCGTGCTGATGAAGGCCTGCGGGTAACGGGCTTTGACGATGGGCCCCAGCTCGGCCAGATAGTCAAACAGCGGCGCCCCCGGGGTGCCTTCGTGCTCGACCAGGGCTTTGCAGGCCGGGCAGTCGCAGAAGGCGCCTTCCCAGTCCATGGCCGAGACCGAGTAGGTTCCGGCGGGGTTCTCCTCCCCGATGCGGGCCAGGATCGTCTCGGTGAGGAACTCGCGCAACTGCGGATTGGCAAAGCACAGTTGCCTGCCCCGCACCCGCTGCTCGCCGGCCAGGCTGAACCACTCCGGATGGGTCTCGAAGTGCTCCTCCGGCGGCACCCACTGGAACAGCGTGTGCACCAGCCAGCCTTCGGGAGGAAAGGCGAAGGCGTGGGAAGTGCCGCCATAGGCGGTGAGGTCGCCGGTGAACCTCAGGTCCGGGCCCTGCATGCGATTGCGGACCAGGAACTGCTGCAGCAAGACGCGGTCGGAGTTGTGACTGGTGTGGGTGGTCATGTCCCGCACCTGCAGGGCCGGAGCGCCGCGACGGTCCAAAGGGTCCACGCGCAGGGTTGGGCGGGTGGGAATGCTCTCGTCGCCGTACCAGGTGAGCCACAGGCAGCCCAGATCATCCTCCAGGAACGAGAAGACCGCATACAGAGTGCCCCGGGGCCTGCCGCCCACCAGCAGCAGGTCATCACCGACGGTGCGGATGATGTACTCCTCCGGTCCCAGCGCGGCCACGACCTCCTCCCCCAGCAGGTGCTCGGCCGCCTCCGAGGGGCCCACCAGGATGCGGGGCGCAGCGACCTGGGCTCCTTCCCGCAGGGTGGCGAACCGCGCTCCGCTGACCTTCTCCAGCAACGTTGCCAGCTCCGCCGCGGCGGTCTCCTCGGCCGCGATGGGCCCCCGAGGGAGGACGATCGCCGCCTGCGGCCGTCCTCCCTCGGCGAGGGTGAGGGCCTGCGCGGTCGAGGCGGCCAGCGCCACCAGCGCGATGGGGATCAGCTTCGGCATGGCACATCTCCTTCCGTGTTCGGTCCTCGCCTACAGGGCCTCCCAGGCCTCCCGCACCGCCCCGGCCTGCGCCACCCGCTGAGCCGCGAGCTCGGCCGGTGCCACCGCGATCTCCAGCGTCCTGCCCCCGTCGTAGCCGCGGTCGGAAAGCAGGCCCAGGAATGGGGCGAAGTCGATACAGCCCTCACCGGGGATGTAATGGTCCTTGCCGGCGGGGTCCACGTCGTGCAGATGAAGGGTCAGAAGCTTGCCGGAGTCCAGGGCGGTCCGTAGCTCGGAGAGCAGATCCAGGTGCGCCTGCTGCGAATGGCCGATGTCCATGCACAGGCCCACGTGGTCGCCCAGGCCTTCGATCATGGAGAGGATCGACTGCATGGTGGAGCCCGGCCGTCCACCGCCGCCGAGGTTCTCCACCGCCAACTGAACGCCCAGGTCAGCGGCGGTATCCGCCAGCGCCTGCAGCGACTCTCGCGACCTGCCCGGCACCGCCGCCCAGGCCTCGTCATCATTCCCGGCTCTGCCGCTGATGGGATGGATGATGATCTGGGGGATGCCGCAGGCGGCCATCAGCCTGAAGTAGCGGATGTTGTCCCGGATCGAGGCGAGGCGCTCCTGCTCGTCGGGCACATCCAGGAATCTCCCCAGCTCGGGGCTGTGTGCCGAGGGCACAGAGATACCGGCCTTCGCCAGGGCGTCACAGACGCCCTGCGGATCCGTCTCCCAGTCCATCACGATGGGTGCACGGTCCGCCGACAACTCAACGCGGCGGAAGCCCGCTGCGGCGATCAGGCGGATCGCGTCATCGGTGCTTGCTTTCTCGACGAGCCAACTGGACAGGGCATATGTGGACATAGCGGTTACCTTTCCGAAAGCTTGACCGGCGCAGGGCTCGGTTCGTCGCCGGAGGTGAGCTGCCCTGCCGGGCCTTTGGGGCAGGTCCCCTCCTATGCCGCAGGGAACTGCCGGGCGGCCGCACCCATCGCGGGAACCCAGCTTCCCAGGAGGTCCATCGATGATTCTCATCGCCAGCATGGCCCAGCCCGAGACCTACGCCCAGAGCGGCGGCGCGTGGCAGAACAAGATCCGCTTCGAGCAGATCACCGGCATGCCGGCTCTGATCATGCACTACAGCGAGGTCACTCCCCAGTTCGTGGAGCGCCACGGGTTCGGTGCCCTGTTCATCACCGGCTTTGGCTACGGCTGGGAGCTGGTGCCCGTCAAGGCGACCTACGGCATCAGCGATGTGCTTCACGAAGTGGACATCCCCATCCTGGGAGCATGCGGCGGGCACCAGCTCATCGGCTGGCTGTTCAATAACGACGTGCGGAAGCTGAAGACCTTCCACGAGCTGCCCATCCGCAAGTTGGGCCCCAGGGAGGCGGACCTGAACCCGGGCTATCACCCGGGCTACTACACCGAGGCGGGCGTGCAACCGGTGGAGATCGTGCAGCGGGACCCGATCTTCAAGGGCATGAAGAAGGTGTTCCGGGTGCCGGAGTCCCACTACTGCGAGGTCAAGACGCTGCCGCCCGACTTCATCCACCTGGCCCGCAATGACAACTGCGAGCTGCAGTGCTTCCGCCACAGGGACAAGCCCCTGTACGGCGCACAGTTCCACGCCGAGACCTGGACGGACTACTACGACGACGGGAAGCAGTTCATCACCAACTTCTTCCGCATCGCGGGGCTGGTGGGTTAAGCGCCGCGGCCGCTATCTGCCGCAGATCACTTCGGCGCCGCAGAGCGACGGCCGTCTGGACGGCGTCCGCGGGACGGTCCGGTCCAGACGGCCACAGGCGGCCCGGTCCGCGCCCTGTGTCCCATCGGCCGATCAGGGCCGGAAGAAGGTGCCCTCGATG
>Ga0334883_1001166_pt1 | contig 40934 bp, 27 predicted proteins | sample GraSluR1_MG_6_FD_207230 | JGI IMG/M metagenome (GOLD analysis project Ga0334883, IMG submission 207230) | Sludge microbial communities from methane-producing bioreactor in Wageningen University, Netherlands - Granular Sludge_09_05-R1 | ecosystem: Engineered > Bioreactor > Anaerobic >...
CTGGTAGAAATTTCATTAAACAGCTTCTTGGCACACGCAATTTTGGCTTGTTCTATGGGCCGAATGTTCATACTGTCCATGGAACCTTTGGTTTCGGCAATAAAGTAAATATGCTTCACTGAATCTTGGTTAAAAGCTATTGCCCAGTCGGGTGAGTAATTGCCAACCGGGGTTGGTATAGAAAAGCCCCGCGGGAGTTTAGCATATACACACACTTCTCTGGCTACATCCAGATCTTTGGCAAAATTCATCTCTTTGTTCTCATTAGAGATGCCATCAGTAAAGACATAATCACGAATGTGCTTTTTTGCCCGAAATGCTTTGTCGAGTGTTTGCGCTGGCTTTTCTGCGGTGAATATCGTGCTATCGTAAGCACCTTCCGATTGATTGTAAGATATGTGTTCCACAATCATGGTGGACTTTTGCTCTTTTATCAGGCGAATCACTTTACTGATAAACTCTTCCGGGTTGATTTGGAACATGTTGAATTTGGCTGGTCTCAATCCCTTTAAAATGGCTGCCACCGTTCTTCGCGTCAGAGTCGTACCTTCTGCAACCTTTCCGATGAGATCGTATTTGATTTGACTTTTTCTAGCATTCTTCATCGTCTGGTTCGAAATCTCTATGGCCACAAACCCTTCCTGGTTTTTAATTTTATATTCATCCAGAACATCTTGCTGCACACCGGTTGTTGTAGTGTATTTCAACTCAGATACAAACAGCTTATCATTTATGTGATCCATTGCCTTGCGAATTAACTCGCTGCTATCGAACTCCACGGTATAAGCATATTTGCGATTGATGTAACCCCAAAGCGTTTGAAACTCTTGTTTGTAAAAGTTATCGTTCAGCTCGTTATCGATAACCTTGGTTGCATTGGCATTTTCGAACATATCGGCCAACACAGTTTCATCAAAGATAGCTTGCACCAAAGTGTGAACACCCTCAGAAATACTCTGTAGATCCGCTGGTAACAATGCTAGATTTCCATTGGCCAAATCGACTCGGTATGTATCGGTCACCTTATCCTCGTCGTCTATGTAATCATGCTTTATCAAATAACGATGAATCTCGTTCGCCTTCTTGGCATCGATGAGGATTAGTTGTTCACCCACTCGAATTGTCTTTCCTTCAAAATACTCTTTTGTGGCTTTTACCGGTCGCTCATAAAGAACTGCTAAAATATCTTTCTGCAAATCTTCTACGAAAGACTTATAACTCTCGCTAGCTACAACCGTCAACTTATTAATATCGTGAATGGTGTCTCCGCAAGCTTCGGCATCCATGCGTGTCCCTTCTTGATTCACGCACAAGCGCAAGCCCCGGCCCACTTCCTGACGTTTCATGGTTTCGCTATTGCCATACTTTAAAGTGCAAATCTGAAATACATTAGGGTTGTCCCAACCTTCGCGTAAAGCAGAGTGAGAAAAGATAAAGCGTGTCGGTTCTTCAAACGAAAGCAACCGTTCCTTGTTTTTAAGAATCAGATCATATGCCGAGATATCGTCGGAAGACTCGGAACCTCTCTTCAACTCACTATTTACGCTACGACCTGTTCTCTTATCGATACTAAAATACCCTCTATGGACTTCCCCAGGTATAGAACAAACTTCACGTAGATACTTCTGGTATGGGGTCGTATCCAACTTCAAATACTGATTCAAAACATCGAGATACTCCTGCTCAAAAACCTTGCCGTATTCTCCCAGAGCTTCCTCGCCGTTCTCATCATATTGCCTGTACTTAGCGACTTCATCAATAAAAAAGAGCGAAAGCGTCTTGATTCCACGACGATACAGCTGCTCTTCCTTTTCAAAATGTGAGGCTATGGTTTCACGAATTTGTATACGGCGCATGTCGTCTTCTGAAACGTTTCCAATGACTTCCCCGGTAGCAATCTCCACACCATTGAGAAACGTCACTTTGCCGGTAAAAGGGTCAATACTATTCACAATAAACCCTTTGTACTGCTCCATTTCGTTAGAGAGATAAAACAAGTTATCCCCCACTCCTAGAATCCGAGCTTCGCGTCCGATCCCTTGCTTTCGTGCAATCTCGATTTCCATTTTTGCCATGGGTGGTCGTTTACTCGATAAAACGATTTTTTCAAAATAAAGATAGTGATTGGTTCCCTGCAGGTTCTTCACCTCGAACCCTTTTACCTCAATTTTTTTAACCAACCGTTTGTTGTAGGCATCTAGAGCATCCAAAACATATATTAGGTTGTGTTCTATAGCATGAGTTGCAGAATAATTCAGGGTAAACAGAGGATTGAAGTTCTTTAAGGCCTTACGAGTCACTTCTCCACCCATCTTTTGTGGCTCGTCTAAAATGACAATGGGTCGATTCGCCCGAATAACATCAATCGGTCGTCTTGAGCCAAATTCATCACGCTTGGAATAAATAATTCGAGCAGTGGCATCTCCACCTCTACCCTCTTTGCTCTTATCTTCATTTAACGACGTAGCAAACGCTTGAGTATTTATAATCATTACATTGATGCCACTTCCACTGGAGAAGTCATCGACCGGTTGCAAATCTGTACTATTGTAAATAAAGAAACGGGCTTTCTTGCCATAGTGCTCCATAAAGTGATCTTGAGTCAACTCAAACGACTTCTTCACACCTTCACGAATCGCAATGGATGGAACCACTACAATAAACTTACTCCAACCATAGCGTTTGTTCAGTTCAAACATGGTTTTTATGTAGACATAGGTTTTACCTGTTCCCGTCTCCATTTCAATATCTAAACTGCATCGACCTAAATCACGAATCAATTCGGAAGATTGCTTGATATTATTTTGCAACTGTACTAAACGAATATTCTCCAGAATCTGATCATCTGTAAATTCAATGCTTTCATTCTTAAAACCAGTACTTTCCTGCTCGAATTCTCCATACTCCTCAGCCGGGGTCAAAGCTTTCAGCTGTGTATCTTTCTTTCCCATATCTATGACATAATTGACTTTGTCATAAAACCCTTGTCCTCTGAATACACTAGTAACTGCTTCCACCGCATCGGTTTGATATTGTTGCAGGGTGAATTGAAACTTCATCTCTACAACACCTTCCTTATGGTTTTGCTGCTATAGGTATCGAAAATTTGGTCGAAATTGGCTGCAACAGAATCGTCCGCCAAACTGCTATCTCTCATGACAAAATAATACGGTTTTTGTTTTGCAATTTCGGTAATCACCTGGTCTGTAATAGATTCATCAAAGCATGCCAGCAAGAAACCTTCAGCTACATTGAAGACTTTTTTACCCGCTATATTCGTTTCAACAATTTTACTCGATAACTCTATACCCAGTTCAAGCATGACTTGGAATAACAAGTCTTCTGGTGCACGATCTTCCTTTATGTTATTGGTCAGAGCATCAAATAAATCAGGAGTATACTCGCTTGGATTATAATACACATCTTTCATATTGGAACTGTCGAGTTTTAAGACTCGGAAACCAATATCTAAATCCGCTGTTGTCAATGGGTTCTCTGCTTTGATTTTTGCCCCGGCACGACGAATGCGCTCTTTCCCGATTTCACAAATGTTCTTATAACCCGCTTTATAGGCTTCACTCTTCTCATCTGTAATTTCGGGTAATTGAACCATGATGAATTTTCGCTTGCCACCATCTTCTGCGTTAAGTTGCATGACTGCATGGGCGGTAGTGGCGGATCCAGAGAAGAAATCTAGTACCAGCATTTCTTTGTCAAAATAACCTAATGTATTAATTAAGTATTTAATCAATGTAGTTGGCTTTGGATAATCCATTATTCCCTCTTTTTTAAATAAATCGATAATCTCATTATAAGCATCCTCATTAGTACCGATTTCCAGCTTGCTATCAAGTATAGTTGTTGGTCTTTTAATTTTTTCCGACTGATCTGAACGTAAGACATTTATACCATACCTACTAGATAATGCAACCCTGGTGCCTTGCTTTGTCTCATCATCGAGTTTAGGTTGGGTCCAGACAAATGGCCCTCGTATTAGTAATTGACTACTAACCTTTCTATCATGTACATAAAAATCTTCAAGAAACTCCAACTTTGAGCTTCCCTCTCCATAAGATCCTTTGTGATGTACTCCGTCAGCTAAGGTTGTTTCAACAGTACATTTACCGAAACTTAAAGTTTTATGTGAATTTGTTCTTTTGGCTAATGGTTGCCATTTATCAGTATATGCATCCTCACCATACAACTCTATTTCATTTTTCTCACGTGAAAAAGCCACCACATATTCTGTCATACTTCTAATTGTTTTTGATAAATGACTACCTTTCTTCTTCTTAACCCAGCAAAATGTTGTCACATGATTTTGCTTACCGAAAATCTCTTCTAGAATCTTTAGTAGATTATCTAACTCATTATCATCAATACTTATATAAATTACTCCATCATTAGATAACAGGTCTTTTCCCAACTTCAATCTTAAATACATCATATTTAACCAATCCGTATGGAATCTACCATTGCTATCTAGATTCGTAGTTAATCGATACCCCTGTTCATCATACTGCTCATCTCTTTTCAAAAACGAACCTGCCTCTTCAGAAAAGTCATCCTCATAAACAAAATCCTTACCCGTGTTATAAGGAGGATCTATATATATCATCTTCACCTTACCCAAATAAGTTTCCCTAAGAAGTTTTAACACATCAAGATTATCTCCCTCAATGTACAGGTTTTCCGTTGTATCGAAGTTGACACTTTCTTCTCTGCAAGGCCTTAAGGTTGCCGCTATGGGAGAATTAGCCAGTAACATGGATTTCTTCTTATCGGGCCAAGTGAATTGGTAACGTTCTTCTCTTCCTTCAACCACTTTGGTGGAGATTTCTTGCATAAGAACATCTTTATCTATGGCTCGAACCACTTCTCCATCGGCATTAATCGTTTCGGTAACTGCATTTGGAAACAACTCTGCCAATTTTTTGAAGTTCTCATCTGCTAAATTGGGGGTGTGCATCTTTAACTTTTCCATAGGGTCCTCCTCTTTAAATCTATGCTTCTAATAAACTATGCAATTCTGCTTTTAGTTTCTGCAGTTCTATATTCATTTGGTATTTTTTATGTGGTTGCTTTTCGTTCCATACTTTGGCAGTTAAGGTTTCAATTTGGCGTTCCAATCTTCTCATTTCATCATTGATGTGTATCTGCTCTTCAATGGTCCTGTTCTTAACTAGTTGAATATTACCAATTTGGAGCACGATATTCTGCCAGATCTGCTCCAGGTTTAATCCATTTAGGTATAATTGTAACTCACCAATTGGTTGAACCGGGCTGGTAAACAGCTTTGTCAAATATACCGCAAGACAGGCTTTCTCTTCGAGCCTTAGCAAAAATACCATGTTCTGATCAATGAGTTTCGATAATCTTACAATGTTGCTTGGATTATAGTCTAACTTCTTCAGTAAAACTTGTACTACAAATATGGAGTGCACCGTTTCGGTTTCTTCTATTGCCATAGTAACTGAAGATATTTCATGAATGATATCCATTCGGCTAATATCGGCGTTGAAGAGTTCTTGCTCTGCATTGCTAAATTGCAACGTCGTAAAGATTCTACTTTTAGGAAGTTGGTGTTTTACCTCTGTAGATTTGGGTAATCCAAGCATGGTTATCTTCCTTCCGCTTCAATCACAAGAAAACAAATGAGTTCAAAGTCGTCTAGCCCTTTAATACCCGATTTGGCTAAGCTCAACCTTCCACCCCGAATAAAGGTGTCGATGTCGCTCTCTTCTTTCACTTGAACAATAGACGATATTGCATCTTCTAACAACTCCGAGTAGTCTCTCATGTCTCTGCCGTCTTTGGTTGTCTTGTTAAACCGCTTACATAACTCCTTATAAGGTTCGGTTTTCCCTTTGCAAAGGTAGCGCATAGTATCTAGAATCTGCTTAGGCGAGAGATGGTCACAACGAACTCCTTCTTTACAGAGATACACCATGTAAAACGGGTGCAGGCGGTTTTGGTGATCAATGTTCACAGATTTGTTATTGTTTTTTAGGACAAAAATGACTCCCGATTTTGCTTTTTCGTTTGCCGGGACAATGGCATGCATACCAAAAGGGGTATGCTCAATATCGGGATGATTTTTCACATATTCCAACAGGTCTAGGCGGAACTCATTGAGGCCTAAATCCATAATAGATATGCCACTGGACATTTCTTCTATGTCTACCACTTCTTGCTGCAGTCGTTTCAGTTGCGCTTTGCGGTATTCCATCTCGTTTTTTTCTTCTTCGTCAATGATGTTATCGCCACCGGTTGCAGTCATATCTACAATCTTCATGCGAGTCTCAACCCGTACTTTGAGGTTGATGTATTCATCTAAGGAAATGTTTGGCCAGAAATTAACTAGTTGTATACAGGTGTTTTGGCTACCAATACGGTCAATTCTTCCGAAGCGTTGAATAATGCGCACCGGGTTCCAGTGTATATCGTAATTGATGAGGTAGTCGCAATCTTGTAGGTTTTGGCCTTCAGAAATACAATCGGTTGCGATTAGCACATCGATATTTGCTGTGCTTTTAGGCATGAGCAGCTCTTTATCTTTGGACTTTGGTGAGAAGCAGGTGAGTACTGTGTTCAAGTCGGACTTCAGCTTGGGTATGGTTGTGATGCCATCGACTGAACCGGTAATCATGGCGGTGTCGATACCAAAGTGATTCTTCATGAAGTAGCTGACGTGTAAATACAAGTAATCTGCTGTATCGGCAAAGGCGGTAAAGATGAGTACTTTTTTGTTATTGGGGTTTATGGGGTTTTCGATTTTCTCCTTTAAGACCGAGAGTAACTTTTGCAATTTACTATCGTGTTGGGGGGAGATATCGGAAATCATGTTAGCTAAGAGTTCTAGAGTTTCTGAATCGTTTTCTAAGGTTCTCTTCCACGACTTGTAATCCATATCGGCAAGATCAATTTTCACAGTTCGCCCAATGGTGAATAAAGCATCTTCGTTTTGATCGTCTAAATCGAAATCTTCACTTTGGGTTATGTCGGTTAATTGAACTAAACGGTGGGTCTGTTTGTTGAACTCATTAATGACTTCTATGGTCTGGTTGATTTGAGCCTTCATTCGATCTAGGGTTAGTTTGAAGGAGTAGACCGAGCTTTCTAACCGTTTCATGAGGTTAATGGCCATGAGCCGGCGAATTCCTGTTTCTCGATTTTCTTGGGTGAAGCCAATGTTGATGGTGTTATCTTCATATAGCGAAGCATAATGTTCTTTTCGGCTAGGCAAGATGAAGTGCGTTGGAGTGTAGATAGATAAATACAATTGCATAAGTTGTGAGAAAATTTCGTCATAATTAATGGCTTCGCGAAGCTCCGTTAGTGGAGGGCTTAACGATATGGGTGGTAATCGTTTCGGGAATTGACCAATCTCCGCCGTGTCATAGTATTTCTCGATGTGTTTGCGAGATCGTGCTATAGTTACGCTATCGAGCAACTCGAAGAAATCGTATTCGAGCATGCGAAGTAAGTTTTCTGTGGTGCGATCTTGGACGTCGAACTGACTCCACCTGTTGAAGACACCTTGCGCATTGGAGAAGATGTCTTCTATGGATTTCGTTGTGTTCAGCACTTCATCAATGAGCGCTGAGTTCCCCTCATAGGCTAGCTGAAGTTGATTCTTAAGATCGTTAAACCGATTATTGACCGGTGTTGCAGATAACATTAAAACCTTGGTTTTGACCCCTTTGCGAATCACCTTGTTGAGAAGGCGCTGATATCGGTTCTCTTTTTCGCCTTCTACCGACCACACTTTTCCGCCGTTACGGAAATAATGTGACTCGTCAATGACCACCAAATCATAATTACCCCAGTTTAACCGATCTAGGTCTAACCCGTTTGAGCTTCCCTTGTCACGACTTAAATCTGTATGGAACAAAACATCATATCTTAGGCGGTCGGTTGCGATGGGGTTGTTGATGTAATTGTCTTTAAAGGTGTTCCAGTTGTTTGAAAGCTTTTTCGGGCATAAGACTAAGACAGACTTATTGCGATTTTCATAATATTTAATGACTGCTAACGCAGTAAAGGTTTTTCCTAAGCCCACACTATCGGCTAGGATACAGCCGTTATATTTTTCCAACTTATTGATAATAGCCAATGCTGCATCTCGCTGGAAGTTGTAAAGCATTCCCCAAATTTTGCTGCTTTTAAAGCCGTTTGCTTCGTTAGGTAGAGTATCCTCTGAGATGTCTTCTAGAAATTCATTGAAAATGTTGTACAAGGTGATGAAGTATAGAAGCTCCGGTGAGTTTTCTTTGTAAGCCGCGGTGATGCTCTCCAATACTTCTTCGGTGACATCTTGCATTTTCTTTTGATCATTCCAAATGGATTCAAAGACTTTAATGTATTCATTGCTAAACGGGGCTTCGAACTTATTCACCATATTGTAGACTTGGTTTCCACGTTCACAACCAATATCCACGGTAGTGAATCCATTAATAGGCATGTATGTCCATTGCCCTTGTTGGTTTTGTACATTCAAAAATCCACCCATTCCCTCCTGGGTGGTATTGGATTTAAATGTTACTTTGCTTTTTATCAAATCTGCGCATTCTTTCGCGATAGCTTTCTGAGTTAGCTCATTACGGAGCTTTATTTCAAATTCGGTGCCGTATAAGCTCTTCTCTCGATTGCGACGGGGAATATAAAACTCGCGTGTTTCTTTGGAAGTTCTCTCTTTCACAAAAGTTGGAGATGTAAAAATGAAACGAAGGGATTCCACTTCGTTCAATTGTTGTTTCAGTTCTTCGAAAGCATAAATGGAGAAACAAGCTGCCGCAATGGATACCTTGCTTCCCTTCTCAACTACTTTCTCTAAATCGTCTCTAACAACTTTTGTTGTGTTATTGAAAATCTCCATAGACAACCTCACTTGTAATGTTTTTGCTCACTTATTTTATATTCTTTGAGTGCATTTTTTACTACAATTCCCTAATACTTTATCAAAATCCTGCACAAAACATCCTTTGTTAACGATAAGTCTACCCACTACTCCACCATATACACCACAATAAGCAAATCATCATCTGCTGTATCGGTTCGTGATTCCTTCTCCAATTCTTCCTCTAGCTACTTATTGCATTCTTCAACAATTGATCCGACTAATCTCGAGCACGACGGGACTACTGCCGTGTCGTCTGAATATCCGATGACTGGGATACTATCTGGCATTAAGTCCTTTTGTTTATAACTTTTTCACAACTTTATTCAATATCTTCGTCATACTGGTTCAACCTGTTAAAGTTTTTAACCAATGAGGAATTCATTACTTTTTTTCCAATATCGATATGAAACAAGAGGTTGACGATCCAACAAAACACCAGAATCACTACAATTGGAATTATACAGGTTGAGATAATTAAAACAGCAACTATTTCAATTAGTGCCATCAATGTAAATTCTGCTTTCTTAAGTATTTGTGAAATTGAGTTTCCGATTTTAGAAGTAGTATTGGCTAAATACGTTCCGATTTTATCAAACCAGTTTTTATCTGCTTCGTCCATTTCTTGTTTTTGCTCTTCTATGTATTTTTCATTTTGTTCCAGAGTCGCGCGCGCTTCATTTATAGATTCTTGGCTCGTAGCATAAAGCATATCACTCACTTTGACTCCTGCTGGTATGATAACAAAAACGACAATCCCAAGAACAAGGAGTTTGATGGCTGTATCTTTGAGAATTTTCTCCTTCACGAAAACCGATACGAATCCCAAAAAACATGAAAAAGGTATGATGATGCTAAACGAAAGATAACCAACCACACCTAACAAAACCTTTTGCAGAACAATCGCACCCAGAATTACAATAAACTGCGGAGTCAGAGCAGCGATTTGATTCGCTATTGGCGAACCAATATCACCAGGAAGCATCGATATCATTGTTGAGGTCGCAGCAGACGAAGACACAAGTGCCATAACCGTTCTTTCCTTAGTGGTTAATGATTCAATGACTGCCGCATTGTAATCAGGCGTTGAAACATATTTCGATACTATGAAAAAAGAAACCAAACCTACTACGAGCCAAGTTATTAACTCTAAAACTTTTCCATTTGGCAATTTGGGACTATGTTGCTTGGTCATGTTATTTACTCCTTCGTTGAGCTATGCATTATCCAAGAAGAACTGCAATAAGCACGTTCTAATAAAGTATATCTATTACCGCTTTTGTTTACTTATTTGAGCGACCAAAAATTCAATATTTTCCCTCCAAGACTTTCTCATACCTAATTTATCTTGCCATATGACATCTGGTCCCTTCGTCCTAACCAAATCCACTCCGTAATATCCGTTCACTGGTAGAACCAACTGTGCAGTTCTGTTTTTACCAGCCTGTATACATTGATTAATGATATCAGACTCCAAGACTACCGCCACAAAGTTCTCCATGGCTCTAACCTTCAATACCGCAGATAATATGCTTTCATAGAAGGAGCGATCTAGTTTCGCATGTTGATTAACAATAATATAACGCTTATCTTGAATCTGTGATAAGACCGGATGATACAATAAAGGCAAGACCCTTTCGGGTTTCAATATGTCAAGACCTGGAACCATACAAAAGACTATATTCTCATTTTTCAAATTGAGCAACTGAATATTATCTGCAATCTTTATACAACTCTTCATTAGCAAATAGATCTCGCCTACAGGGATTTGAAGGTGACTGTATTTATTTATAGTTGGATTTTGATTTATACTCGGGTCTTTTCCAAAACCTTTATCATCTTTATTTGTATCATAAACGTAAATGGATCCTGGGTAATTTAGCTCCTCAGTTTCTTTCATTAGATTAATCGGTTTGAGTTCTTTGCCGCGCGGATTAAAACCGAACACATAAGAATTACTTCGGGTTTCATCATCCTGGCCCATTGTAACAAAGTTATAACACTGATTCTCGATGGCTCTGACTTGTTGATACTTATACCATTTATCGTAGACTACATTTCCACCAGTGCAGTTTATTAATACATCAACGTCGTTTAGACCAAACATTCGGCTAAACAGTGCATGATTACTGTCATAACAGATTGTAAATCCTAGTTTGACTCCTTTATAAACCACCGGATCAAACATTTGGTTCACAATATCTGGATAGTTCTCGAATTCTAACGGGGAAAAAGTTGTCATTGTATGCTTGTAGAATACAGCCCATAAGGCCTCTGGTCTCTTAGCTTGTTTATTTGCGTAAAGAATATAGATTATACCATTAACGTCTATACCAGAGTAAACAAGTGCTTTACCAATTTCTCGACTTAGCTCTAAGCACTTATTGACAACAAAAAGGCAGTCGCCTTCTTCAATTATATTTCTGTTTCTTACTTCCTCCTCAAAAGGTGAATAGCATACTTCCGGGAATACCATAATATCAAAGTCTGCATCCTTTGCTATTTTCATTGCCTCATCAAATGCTTCGGGAGTGTGCACGGAAAATGTTTGGAGATATAATCCTACTTTAAGATTTATGTTTTTCTTTAAAGTAGATTCACTCATATTTACACCACCTTCGACGATTAATAATCACGAATAAAAGGTTGCTGCGAAAAGTAACTCTTTTAACTTTGCCTTGCCGAACGAGTCCTGAAAATCGACTTGACCATGCATGATTCTTACTAGTCTATAACCATGCCTAAATGCCTGTATGTCTCGAACACTATCGTAAAAAGCTCTTATTTCGTCCCTATTGACAGGATTATTATCTTTGGATTTAACATCTTCGCAAGCTTTTAACCAAAGTTCTTTGTTGTAACCCAAATTTATCTCTGGATATGCTAAGAGAGATAATTTTCTAGCCAAAGTAAAATGTTGTCTCTCGTCATATTCAATAATCAGTTTTTGACTTTCACTTACAAAATCACAACGTAATGCAGTATTCTTTTTTGCAAATGCTGTATCTCCTCTATAATTCATCAACGCTTCAATAATATCAGTATAATCAGAATCTAACTCTTTGGGTGCTTTCATCCATGTGAAGGTTTTCTCACAAACAATATCTCCATTGAAAACTTCATTTAGCAATAGCTGAAGTGAATTCTTTTGCTCGGTAACTCCTTTAGTTGGGATTCTGATTTTCAAATCAGGGCTTTTCTTGTTTAACATGCTGTGTTCAATCACTTTGAAATGAGTATTGGATACCTTTGCTTGTTTTGGTTCTCTTACCTTTTCCTCGGCTTGAACAGAGTCACCCAAGTAGAAAATCTCGAATCCTAAATTCTCAAAAAATCGCTTGGTCTCCACACCCCCAGAATAATCATCTTTCTTTATAGCTACCCCATGAGCTAATTTGTACGCCATGCCTCGAATGTGTTTAGCAGGCAGCTTTTGCCCATCGTACAGAAGAAATGTTGATCTTGCTGCAGGATACTCTGGATTACCTAGTTGAAACTCATTGATTGCTCTTAACACATGCTCCTTACTTACCTTACTCCAATCAAATTTTCTCATAGAAAACTCCTTATTATACTGAACTAAGTGAGTGATTGGTTTTTATGGACAAATCAGACAAATCGAACCGCGGTGCCATACATTTGCATATAGAAGAATGTAAATCCGTTTGTATCTAGGTCAATATCTTGACGCATGCTGATTATGGCATCGGCATGAAGAATTGCGGCGCGTTTCTTGAGCTCTTGAATTGCAATATAGAATGCTTTTTCAAAATCACTTTGTCCCACAGAGTATTCGCCATATAAGAATCCCCAGTCCGATCTCTCCTCCGACAATGCTCCATTATTCTTTAATTGCTGTAATTCTTTGGCATATTGAGTAACCAATACACTGAGAGCACTACTAAAAATCCCCTTGTTCGATACTTGAAAATATACCGGGCCAATTACTTCATAATCCCTTTTTAAATCGCCTGTGGTTACAATAATGTCACTCATTCTAGTCCTCTCCTTTTTTGATTTTCGCTAGACCTAATGTTCTCTTTTATGCTGTGGAACCATTCTTGTAGTATGAAGTACTGCTCTCCTTTCACGCTACTATAGCGCAAGGTCCAGAATAAGTTCATTACCTGGTAGACCAATACTCTAAGGAAACTCCTCTATGAAAATATCTTTCATCATGTATTTAGTTATTTTTAATAATATATTTCACAAAGTTTCTGGCTTCCGAAAGAGCATGCCAAGGAAATTGCTCATCAAGTTCCGCTTTTTCAGAGGCGTTCATTAATAAACCTTTCTTGTATTCTGGTTCGTAAGGGTCTTTCAACCACCCAACCATATCTGAATAGTCTTCTATGTTGTTTGCTCTTTTGAATAGTTCTAAACCGATCGATTCGCGCATCCCTGTTGTGCCTTCTTCTGCAAAGGAACCATTGAAGAATTGAATTGAATTGTCCATCTGCACGTTGATATTAAGTGTATACTCAACACCTAAAAAGATATTGTTAGCGCCCTTCATCCCGTGTTTAATAATTTCATAGATATAGGGTCTGCCACCAGCAGTTGTACCGTTACTGACCTCAATAATTCCCTCGTTTTCGCCCAAATTTCTATGGAGTTCATCAATTACAGACTGCGAATCATCAAACGGCATAGTCTGTGTTTCGGAAACCGGATAGTTGATAAGGATTACACTCGTATTTCCCGTTCTCATGCTATAACCTTTGGCACCCTTTGGAATCCCAACGCCTTCTGGAAGTTTTTGTTTCAGTGGATGATAATCTGCCGGGATTTTTAATTCTTCATTCTTGGATGGCTTCTTTATGTTCTTAAAAGCTTTATTTGCCCCATCCTTAATGTCATCAGCCGTCGGTATGAATTTCACAACACCTTTAAGGGTATCGCCGAACGGGTTCTTTATGTTCTTAAAAACTTTATTTGCTCCGTCTTTAATGTTTTCAGCCGTTGGTATGAATTTAGCTGCATCCTTAATGTTATCGCCGAACGCGTTCTTTCTATTCTTCATTATCTGTGCGATTTCTTTGTCCATTGATTCCGCACCGGATTTAATACTATCCGCATACAAAATACTTGAATCCAATCTCTCACGCAAAAAAAATACTACGTTTGCATCAAGAGTTCTCTTGCTGTTTGCAGAAACCATCAATGCTTCGTTGAAAGTCTTCTGATCCATTTCCTGGCGATTGAACAACCTAACATAACGTTCAGTTTCATCTGTAAGAGTCGAAGCTTCACGACCTTCATACTGATTAGCTCTACAGATTGTTTGTAATGCGAGAATTACTGCTTGTTGTGAGATTTTGTCACCGGAAGGATAAGGAACCTCATCAAAGAACTTGATTATTGTGTTTTGAAGTTCATCATTCTTTGAAAATTCCGCAGCTAAGTCATTCCATCTATCATCCAACCCGTAATCTTTGACGGTAAGGTACAATTCTGCCAATCCATACTTTGATCTCAACATAATATTGCCGAGTGCCTTAAAATACAGTTCTAGGAACGGCTTTTTAAGTTCCGGCATATTAAGTGAAGAATCACTATCTGCTACAAAGCATCTTGAATCTCTAATATCCCTTATTAGGTCCCTGAGTTTTTCTTCTTCAATTTTTGAATCGTCTATGGTAATAATTTGCTTCTCGCCGGAATCATCTATGAATGGAATTCTTAACTTCCTTGACCCCTTGATTTTACCGAGGCCCATAGCAAGTTCATCAACACAAATACCGGAATAAGGTATTCGCATATATTCTTTTTTAGATGATGCAGCCGGCTTAAGGTAGAGGGCATGTGTTGTAAACAGCATATAACCGTTTTCAACCTTGGATACCGTTATAACAGTACTATTGTCAATTTGCGGGAATGCTTTTTGAATTTCCTTCAAAGCAGAATGCAGTGAAGAGTTCACACATTTGCCAAAGGCGGCTTCGTCACTGGTATAAGACTTAATCTTTTCACGAAGCGCTAAGAAACGGTTTTCATCCGTTACTGTTGCTCTGACTTCGGTTACGGCTTCAATTTTAACATCATCTACTAATTCTTCCTCGGTTTTAGTAATTTCTGCTTTCTTAAATCGGCTTATAATACCGTCTACTCCAACAACGGAGTATTCCTTGCTTATCACATTACATACGTAATCTATGTCCTTAACAACTGCGAAGCTTCTCAGCCACTCCAGATCAGCATCAGTTGTAAACGAGAAATCCTGCTTGTTGAGGAAGAAAAACGAACAAAGAACATCAACCACGATCATTCTATCTGAGTGGCTGTCTATGCTCTGCAACTTTGAATAATCAAATCCTGTTATGCGTTGGGACATTCCAAGATATTGTTCAAAATTGAGATAGAACTGTCGTTGGTTTTCTGTTATTTGATTGTTTTCTTCTAATAGGGAGTAAAGGGTTGCACAAAGTGCTTTTTTTTCATTGTCTCCCAAATCAAGAGGTGTTTTATCGGGCTCTATACCATATAGAGTCCGAGCTTCTGTATCCTTCATATCCTTAAGAACAGTTTCGACAGTATTATGGATAGTCTTTTGCCCAGACTCAATATTCTTTAACATAGCAGAGTGTTTCATCAAACCGTCTACAACCTTTTCATCTTTTGCAGCATCAGCTTTTGCTTGAATTACAATGCCTTTTTCTATGCTTTTCTTTCCCACAATATCCGCCTCCGTAATAAATTGATACTCTTTACCAACAACCTGTTTATACCATTCGTTTTCAAGATACTCCTGTTCAACTTCGCTGATAAATTTAACGTCTGTCACCAGACGATAAATAGTTACCAGTATTCCGCCAATATCCAGATCATTCCAAGCTTTCTCAACGCCAACCCAAATAATATTGCTCGTTGATGCTATTACATTTGAAATTGAAAGTATCTTCCTTGTCTTCACCTCATACAGTTCACGACTTTTATGCTTCTCGGGATCGTAGAACAAGCCGTGGATGCATGAAATGAGCATATTAATTATGATTGATGCAACTGCCTGCACACCGATAACCGCTACATCCTTGACAAGGCAAAGAGAATCATAACCTTCTTTGTAAATTGAATTTGCAAGACCCGGAGCGAATGTTTCCAAAATAGGAATGGGTAGTCCTAGCTTTGTAAAAACGTCCGACTTGAGATGAAGCGCCTGAGCAAATACCGCAGCTGGCAGACGATTCTGATCTTCTTTAATACTCTCTACTGCTTCGCAAAAGCCTTTAACGCACGTTGTACGGCCTGTCCATCTCTTCATACCCTTATCCATACACACATTGAACGTTGTGAAATCCTCTAATGTGATTGTATCGGACAAGATATTCATGGTTCCAAATATCCAACCCAATATTGGATCATGGCCAAGCGTATGTTGCCTATGATAAGCACCTTCCATCTCTCTTTTAAATGAAGAGCTTCCTTTAGTAATATCATACGGAACACCATCAAACACAATGTTTGTCCAGTCTCGGTGTTTCCCTTTTACGTGATTGTCTTCGTGCTTCTTTTGGTACTCTTTCCGCTTTCCTTTTTCCATATCAGTAATGCTTTTTTCATTATGATCTACCTTAGAATTTTTAATTTTTCCGGATAATTCGGAATTCATCTTTGCTATTACAATCCATCTGCCAATCTGTAACGCTGTAGCAAGCATGAGAAAAGGCATATCGGTTTTATCAAGGTTAGTAGCGTTTCTGAATTTTTCATCTATTTCGAGTAAAGTTTTATCAGCATTTGTATAAAGATCAACAACTCTACGCTCATCTAGCAGCATTTCCTGCATACCTTGCACAGCAACAGAAAGCAACTGGCTTTCTTCTTCAGCCTGATTCTTATACGTTTTTAATAAATCATCGTATTTGCCCATGAATTGCTACCTCCTTTCCATCCTCACATAGATGGCAATCTGCTCATATACGGCGGGTGGTTCATTGCCTTCAACTGTGATTTTCTGCATCTCATCAATGGGGTTTCGTGTCTTTCTGCTAGAAAACCAAATGCGATGAATACCCCTTAGCCCTTAGGTTTTAATGTTTTCAAAGCGTCTTCAAAAGCTTCTCTCCCGGTCTTGTTCTCTGTTAATTGCCCAGGGCGATTCCAATAAGGTGAACCTGGGTGATAAGTGTATATTACTAAATCTTTTTCTTTCGCATGTTTTCCATTTTTACAATCATCCCTGTATGCTTCTGTTGCGGATTTTGAGGTAAAAATGACGAGTTTAGGTTCAAGAATGTCAATAACTGCATCGAGAACTCGAGCAGAATGGCATGCACATTCTGCCCATAATTCACTTGCTACTGGGTGTTTTTTTCTATCCTCATTTGTCGCATAACGGAGTGCTTCCCAATAAGAAGCACCTTTATATAATGATGGTTGTTGAAAAAAGTTCATAAATGCAAAGTATTTGTAGTTCTTAGATGCGGCCTCCGGGCTAAGACCACTTTCACCAAGAATGTTTTCAGAAAAGCTTCGCGCCACGTTTGTGAAAATACCGTGTGCTTTTGTTCTTTTAACATTCATATACCGATTGACGATATTTCTTGTCGTATAGTTTGATTCCTTGCTTTGCTCTGCTATCTTAGGGTTTTCTTGACCTGTCCACCAGCCCTCTAAGTCTTTTAAGGAGATTGTCGCATCCGACTTTGATTGATCAAGAAAGTGACTTTCGCCAATGTGCAGTATTCTATACTCGTCGAATTTCTCTCCTATGAAGGGTAAATATTCTGGATGGTATTGATAAAAGGCGATATCTTTCAATCTTTCGTCAATATTCATAGTGCACGATCCCCTCTCTCAACAATAATCTTTATTTTATACAATAAATATGGTTGTTTTTGTAACCAACAAATCTATTGGGATAAAACTTGTATGAGTCGCCCTCATTTGTAGCAACAAAGCATATACTTTTCATGATAAGTTCAAGAGCATAAGTCTGCAAGGATATTATATAAACGGTACCTCAAATAGAAATATTGTAACAATTCAGTGTTCTCTATGACATATAACCAAGTGTTTGATACAATGCGCCTGCCTGTCTTACAGTGAATGCCCCTGGCTCCATGTTCGCCGTTTTGAAGCTAATTTTCCGTAGCTTATGGTACAGCAAGGACTTAAAGGACAAACAAGTTCCTTACAGGTTGACAGGTATTCCTTTCCTACCTCAATACATTCATTTAACTCTGCCTAAATGATTGTTTACGGTACCAATGATTCTATCCATCTCATGTTCGAAGTTTAGCTCATCTAACATATCGATAACCGGATTGTTAAAATTCCTTAGGGTATACAAACTTTTACTTTCTGAGTAAAAGTAATCCCAGTAGATCCATCCACTTTCATATACCCGATTTGGATTGCTCTTTTCGATTGTCAGAGCACTATCAATCGTTTTATAGTCCCCTTCCGTAATTATCACATCCCTAATCCTGGTAATGTTTTCTGCATTCTGCTCCTCCCGTATCTCGGCAAGAGTAAACCCCAAAGCCATGTTCCCCTCCGTCTCACCAATGTCTATACAAAATAACAAGCTGTACTCTTTTCCATTACTCAAGAATAATCGTTTCCCCAAGTTCAATTTGAAACCTAACCTGGACTTAGAATCATTTATAAAAATCTTCGCTTGTACCGTGCTTGGTTCATTCATGTTATTTTTAAATCCAAGATTAACCTGCTTCAATCTCTCTTCAAGAGCATATAGAAATTTCTGCATAAACGTTTGTTTCATTGCTTTTTCCGACCTAACAAGATCCAAATAAGCTCTATAATTTTCTGAATTTAGAAGAACCATAGACATATCCTCAACTCCTTTTTGATTTTGGTCAGAAACCAACTTCCCAATCAATTCCTTGTATTGCGCCAATGCGTTGTATGCTTTATAGCTCATCGGAGTGACATTAATGCAGCAATTCAACCATTTGATTATATGTCCCTTAAAAGAGATTCTACGGTAATCTTTTTCGAGTCCTGCCGCACTTCGGTCAGATGCATCCTTTCCATCGATCGTAAGATAAAAAACATCGAAATTTTTAGAGTTTTCTGATTTTGCGTATTTCTCGTATCTGCTTAACTGGGCTTCCTGATCATTTGCATCAATTTTCATTTCTATAGCAATGTAATGGTCGTCATTAAACACTACGAAATCGATTCTACCATCTGAAAATGGCCATTCTCTTTCCACATGCCATTCCTTGGAGAATTTATTAGGATTATCAAATCCCAGGACGTGTTCAACGAACAGATTTAGGTATTTTTTGCCCATAAAATGACCGCTATCGGGATTAAGAAACGAATATATCATATTAGAATGGGTATCAACCTCATAGCGCTCCATTCCCAACACACTAAATATATTATAGTCGCCACCAGATTTTCTTCTTTTCTCAAATTTATTAGCAATGACATGTTTGGCTTCTAGAATCAGGTTTTCTATCCTATTATCAGTCATATAGTAAATCAAACTCCTTTTTATTTACGCATCACAGGTATACCGCTCTCCATTATATGTCTATGTTCATTAACAGTTAAGTCCATTTTAACAGGTATTATTTATTACAAACCGCTCTCTGGCTCCTCAATCCTTATACTTCTCCGCAACTTTGCGGATAATACCTTTGAGCTGCTCAACCAAACTTTGCGGACTCAAAACCTTAATGTGCTGCGCATACTGCATCGACCAATGCAGCATCGCGTTCAGATTGACAGTTACCGTTGCCGTAATCTCATTCGCCGATTCATCGGAAAACGCACTTCTTTTCCAAACCAATCAATGATCTCACCCACAACATCCTTATTTGCCCTAAAGGTTACTCGTTCGCTTGGCCCTTCAAACATATAGATATGCTCTGCCATATGCTTTGGTAAATCCAGCCCTTTTTCCAACCCTTGCACTTGGCTTTGAGGTTTTGCCGGTACTTTGAGCAGCTCAATATTCGAAATGCGGTCGACCCTGTAGTTGGCTACATTATCGTATTTATCGTAATTACAGATCAAGTAATATCGGCCATTGGTTGCCACCATTTGATACGGGTTGATGATGTACCTTCGTGGTGTTTCGTTGTTATCGAGACGTGGATGAAGTTTTTTGTCCGTGCCAAAGTCATTGTAAAGGAACGCCACCTGCCATCCTTTTTCAATTGCTTCATCTATCACTTCAATATTAAGAAACAGCTGCTTGTTCTCAGGCATCTCTTCCGGCAAGTTGCGGATATGCTTGACCTTGGAGCTAAAATACCGATTTGATAATCCTTCAATTTTCTTTATGAGCAATTTGCATTGGCTGTAAGGAATGTGCTTCGAGAACAAAAGACTGTCGATCAGTAGACGTAATTCGGCATCGGAAAATTCACGTTCAAAATACCAGTCGGAATAAATCGTTTCCTCTTCTCCATCTTTTCTGAGGCGGGTGCTCTCTCTAAACTCAATGTTGTAACCTGAGTCGATCAGGTTCATTAAGTTGCGCTTCACCGTTTTCCGATCGACCACCAACTGATGATCTCTCTCCAGAATTTCGACAATCTCTTTTTGACTGAGTTTATGCTCCTCATCAGTATACTGCTTAAGGATGTTTAAAATATTCACAGCAATCATCTTTTTCGGCGGTTTTGTATACATCATCATCCCTCCATGGGTTGATTATACAACACAGAGGTAGAGGTATCCTTTATTTTATTCAAATTTAGTGCAGTTAAATATCCGGCTCTGGCCAGCTGCTGCGCTACCTCTTCTAAGAAGCCCCTATGTGCTGTAAGAATCTCTTTCGCTTGACGATAATAGCGTTCTACTTCCACGGCAACTGCCTGTTCCTGTTTATGCTTTTGAGCTTCCGATTCTTCAAAGCGGCTACGATGAAGCGAAAACCCACTGACACAAAGGTTGGTAACCAGATCGCGTGTCATTTCAAAAGCATGGTCTAAATCGCGTGTTACTCCGGCGTCTGAAAGGCCAAATTTCAATTCAATCGCCGCCATACCGCCCAAAGCCGCCACAATGCGTGCTTGTTTGCTCTTCAAGAGGTTCTTCTCTTTGTCGTGATAATAAGCGGTATACCCTCCAATTTCACCCCGGTTACCGTTCGTTGAAACCAGCATTACACTTCCTGGAGATAGTATTTCCGCAACCACCGCATGACCTGCTTCGTGATACACCACTTGTGTTTTGGTGCAATTGTAGTCTGTTAAATCAACAGAATTCTCTTCCCCCACACTAACAGCAACAGGAATGTCACATATCGTTCGCAAATAGGCCTCCATGAAGTGCTGCAACGTGATGCTCTCCGCATGTTCGTATCCGGCATAGAGTCCGGCTTCATTCAAGACCGTTTCCAGTTCGGCACAAGACCGTTGATGCATGAGTCTAGCAATGTAAGTGGCTTCTACATCGTGAGCAAAGCATTTGTTTTGCAGAAAATGTTCGGTCACTAAAATCGCATCGCGGTCAAGAGGTACCGGCACTTCAATGATTCTGTCGAATCGGCCCGCCCGAAGTAAAGACGATGGCAATCGCCCAACATCATTGGCGGTGGCCAGCACAAAAACATTGGCTCCGCTCAATTCGTCGATGCACGACTGAACCGTCACATATTCTTCCGCATCTCGATGTTCTTCATCTTCATTGGCGAACTTGTCCAAATCGTCGAGAAAAACGATAGATGGCGCTCCGTTTACTGCCTGGGCAAACACAGACTTGATCGTATTCACAAATTCTCCGTCAGGTTGATTTTTACGGCAAATGAAAACTGCTCTACCGCTGGCATCTGCCAAGCAATTGGCCATGAGGGTTTTACCCACTCCCGGTTCACCATGTAAAAGCAACCCTTTCGGTAATTTCACACCAAGTTTGGTGTAAGAGGTGCTGTCTTTCAGAATATCTGCAATACGTTCAAGATCTTTTTTAATTGAAGCATAGCCGATGATTTTATCGAAGTCTTTCATCTTCATCCCTCCCTAACCTTTCTGAGATCATTATAACAAAAGGGATGCGACAATTTTGGGGCACAAAAAAGGGCTGTAGTAAAACAGCCCTATAATAAGGTTAGTATTCTATACCTCAACTTGATTCATCCAAACTTCCTAAGCTAACATATTCTCTCTACTGTGTTAGTTTAGGATGATTTCTTTGGCTGAAGCTAATGGTGTCAACATGGGTAATGAATTAATCAAAGTAACTTTTATTCTGTGAACTGCACCTGAATTCCCGGGTACAAAAAAGCCGATTCTGCTTGTTTCGTTATAGTCGAGCTTCGCATAAACATAATTCAATCCCAAAAACCTATTCTCTTCATCGTAGAAAAAAGCAACTACATAATCCACATAATTTGTTTGACTATTTCTTAGAACTTTAGTTTCAAAAAGGTATCCCGTATCATAGGTTTCCTTAAGGAACAAACTTTGAACGATATATTCGTCATCGTCTCTAGTCTGATCGCTAACCGATACATTTAATGAAGTGGTTTTCCCTAAATAGTCCACCGCCACTAACTGAACTCCTGATACACTAAAATCGTAAGAATAGGTTGGCAAATCATATATCACATAATAGTTATTGTCAGAGTATAAACCGGTAATCTGAATACCTTCCGGGTCAAATTCGTCATTTAATTCGTATACTGTTTTACTAGGCAAGATCGTTACGTTTATAGATAGCAACTCGCGCGTTGGAGGCGTTACTGTAAAAAGAGATTTCGCAAAACGGATGGGCTTGTATGTTTCCATTATATACTCATCAATCACTCCTCGATCGTAGGGGTCCATTTCGTATTCTACAACCTTTACCTCATATTGACCCGGCTTAAGATCATTTGCGTTCTGAAAAGTTAAGGAGAAAATTATTCTCTGCTCAGTTTCGCTCCACACTCCGACTGGCCAATAGACCTTCCCAGAAGAATCAATTAGATTAGCTATGACGAGTGCCCCATTTACTAAAGATGAATTCCCCGAGGTTGCTTCAACTCTAAATTCAAGAGCAAACGGATATTGAACCTCGCTCTGAGATAGTGTGGTATTAGCCATGTTGATTGTTAGGTTTTCATAGGGTAGACTTTTGTAATATTCATCTTCAACATAGATTGCGTATCGTATTTCCGGGTTTATACTGACGGTCAACAGGAACATCCCCATCGGATCCGTCATAGTTAAAGCATAGGCAACGCCCGTACTGCTTCTGAGACTGATGCTTCGGTTACCAACTGGATTTCCGTTTCTAGATAATAAACTTCCCTGAATAGTGTTTACCCCACTTTGCAAAGAGCCATTACTACCATTGATCGAAAAATCGAGATTCAGATAAACCCGGATAGTAACATCTTTGGTTTGATTAGTAGTGTTGTTTGTTATTCTCAAGAGATATGACTCTTTATCTTGAAGTGAACTCATCGTTAGGTTTGAAGTGTTAACAGTCAATATTTGATTCGCTGGTATGGTAACCCCGTTATACACGCTCATTATTTGATTTACATCATTAAGTAGGCTGATTTGGTAAGATATATTATCGCCAGGAGAGGCGAAATCCCAAACACTAAGCTCATAATTTGCTGTACCCACTTCAATTCTAATCTCATTTAAGATAGTGGCTGCAAAGGCATGTCTGGTATTTAGAAACAAAATTATCATTAGTGATAACAATACAAATTTTGGTGTCTTTCTCATTCTTCCATTCTTCCTTTCATGCGATTATGCAATAAAATCTGATAATTTCAGCTTCAACATACAATATAGAAATTCCTTTTAAAAACAAAAATAATTGCTGTATTAAGAGCCGCACCTTTTTACAGGGAGCCGCTCTTAATACAGCAATTCTGTCCTTTTACACAACCTCACAAAGTTTCTTCCAAATCTTGACCATGGCATAGGTATCGAGTTCGCAGTACTTCAACAAGTGACCTCTGTATTTTTCTAACTCTTCTTTGGACATGCTCGCCATTTTAGGAAAAATTGCCGAAGCGTCTGCTCCGTTTTGAATTTCCTCGAGTTGGCTGTAATCCAGTTCAGGGTCATTGGGATACAACGCCGGTAACACATACTTAATAGAATACGATCCCTGCATAGCTTTGGTATAATAGCTTTTTTGACGAAACGGAATCATGAGATCAATGATGTGATCATGAATATTCATCAAGTGGTCTGCCAAGTCGGGAAAATACTCTGCCAATCTCTTAATGCGTGATTTCTCAAAGCTCATGTTATAAGCCACCGTGCAAACATTGATTGGAATATCCATGCACAACTGCTTGGCTAATTCTCTTCTGGGGTCCGCTCCCGGATAAGCTAAGTAAGCTTTATGCAAGAGTTGCCCATCTTTGGTTTCTATGTAATGCAACGAATATTGAAAAACAATTTGCTCGTAGGGTTTGGAATCATCATAAAGAGGGATTGCCGGCTGGAACGATTCAAAATCGAGGAAATAGAGTGGATACGTGACTTGTTCCAGGAAAGCGGCGATGCTATCCTTTTCCACATAGTCCGGTAAATCATGAAGCTCATGCCGAATTTGTAGAAGATTACTGGGGTTGAGTTTTGGTTGCTGCTCTAGATCAAGAAAAGAGATGCATCCGCGTTCATAATGAGAGAACATGGTTCGTTTCTGCATGCCGGCTACATGAAACAAGTTTGGCGTTGGTAAATCTCGGGTACAAAACGCGAAAAAGCCACAACTGTAGGGCGCGAAACAGTGCGGGCCAATCCTCTGCTCGGGTTCTTCCGTTTGCTTCATATATTCTTCTAGTTCTTTGATTCGTTTCTCAACATCGGAAAAATAACTTCTAGCTTCCTCAGTCACATTATTGATTATGAATAGCGAATCAAACTCCAGTTCACCGAAGCGTACGTAGGTGTTATTGATATGGACAATACCGACCTCTTCAACTGTAAACCCAAGTTTGGTCAGCACGTAGTTCTGGTAAGCAGCGTCGTGATAATAAATATCGTTAATCTGGGTCGAACTCTTCACTTCATAGATCTCTACTCGGTTGCCTCCGTTGTTCTTGAGAAGATCAACGCTACAGAAGAGTCCGTTGTATGAAAAGGAGGCCTCAGCAATATTCTTTGCTCCTGCAAGCAATAAGCGTTGGGTTTCTTCGATCATATCGTTTAAATCTCCGTAAGGAACTTCACTGAAATCACCAAAAAGACCCATTGCTAAATCACCAACTTCTAAGCCGGTATCGAGAATCGCTTGATTCATGACAGCGTCATCGAATTGCTCGGGGCAATGCTTTTTCAGCCACAGCATTTTCGGGCACTGCACCGCTGAACAGTATCTTGATTTTGACAGGTATAAGGACATAATGGACTCCTTTACTGATTCTTTTGAAACAAATCAGGTTAGTTTTTTCGATTTCAACAAGTGAACACCAACTATAATAATGCGGATCGTGAGCCAACAGAATAAACTACCGGTCCACGACCTCATTGTCAATAATCGTATTCATTGCAGATAATTTAGTCAAGTCACTATTGGTGAATGAGCCATCTAAAACCCTGGGTTAGGAATAATTTTCAGCTTGATATTATCTCTTAGGATATCAGGTTCATTATCTTCAAGCACTTTTTCTGTTCACTTTTCCTAGACCATTATATTCAAAATCGGATCACTACTTTTTACAAAATGCATATCCAAACCTCCTTTGTTAACTAGTAAACTCAACCCAAGGTCGTTGTGCCAAGTTGCCTTGTCATATATTTTCTAATATATTCATTGACTATATGACATAGCGGATTTATAATTAACATACAAGGAGGGTGAGTTGAATGTTGGACAACAAAGGTATAGGAGAGAACCTACGAATCCTAAGAGAAAGCGCTGAGTACAATCAGCAAAGCATAGCGAGATTTTTAGGTGTGGATCAAAGTCTGATTAGCAAAATTGAAAAGGGAGAAAGAAGCATTACTGCAGATATGCTCGACAAGTTGGCTTCTTTGTTTGGCATGGATACTGTAGTTTTAGTGAACGAAGTTGTTGAATCAAAAACATTGTCTTGTGCTTTTCGATGTAGCGATTTATCCCCCGACGACATGGAAGTCATCTGTATTATTAATAAAATTGCGTTGAACTCAGAATTTATGAGTGGCTTATTGGAGGGGATACGGCGTGACAGATAAAGCTACTCTATTAACAAGGGCACTTCAACTTAGGAAGGAATTCGGCGAAGACAGCAATTCACCCATTGATATTTTCTCTTTGGTACAGAATATTGAGAAACTTTCTTTAGTTTTCTTCCCCATGGGAGAAAACTTAAGTGGCATGAGCATAAAAGGTCAACGAGGTACTTGTGTTATAGCAATTAACTCTGCCATGTCTCTGGGGAGGCAGAGGTTTTCATTAGCACACGAGCTTTATCATTTGTATTATGATAAGAACATGTTAGCCATTTGCAGTAAGAAAATCGGCGATGGAAAAATCATTGAAAAAGAAGCAGATGTATTCGCTTCCTATTTGCTCATACCTGCAGCAGAATTAGATAATAGAGCCGCTCAATTATCAAAAAATAATATCAATGGAAAGCTTTCACTGGACGATGTCATTCGGCTTGGACAATACTTCGGTGTAAGCCACAAAGCTATGGTCATCCGATTGAAAGAGAACCCCTATATGGACTCCGATAAAACGGAAGAATACCTTGCGACAGGAGTTCGCTACAGAGCAGAGATGTTGGGCTTTGACTCTGACTTGTACAAACCGCTTTCAAAAGAGAAGCAATATAAAACCTATGGTTACTATATTCATCAAGCCGATCAATTGCTTAAAGAAAATCTTATTTCTATCGGTAAATATGAAGAACTTCTTTTAACTGCGTTTCGCTCTGATTTGGTATATGGCGAAGAGGGGGACGGTGCTATTATTGACTAAACCTCTGCTCTTCGATACAGATTGCCTTTCGGCATTCCTTTGGGTTGACAACGAAAGCATTCTTGTCAAGCTATATCCAGGGAGAATTGTCATTCCAAGTCAAGTCTATCACGAATTATCGTATCCGGGTCTTAACCATATTAAAGGATTAAAAGCTCAGGTCGACAATCTTGTTTCTAATAAGCAAGCGATATTGGAATCGATTGACTACGGGTCGGCAGAATATCACCTATACTTCCAATTGACACAAAACCCTGTTTCAGGACGATTAAGAATTGGAAACGGAGAAGCTGCTGCTATTGCTTTAGCTTGCAAGTTTCACGGGATTCTTGCCAGTAATAATCTTAGTGATATCTCACAATATGTTCAAGAATTCCATTTGAAACACATGACAACTGGAGATATTATGAAAGAAGCGATGCTTATGGGTTTGATAACCGAATGTCAAGGTAATGTAATATGGGGTAATATGTTGAACAGAAAACGACGGCTAGGGTATGTTAGCTTTTCAGAATTTCTAAAGAATAATTCGTAAAAACATCCCCCTACTCCACCATATACACCACAATGAGCAGATCCTCATCTTCTGTACCGGTTCGTGACTCCTTCTCCAATTCTTCCTCAGATATGTTTTTTCGTGGTTCATCTACCTAAGCAACAAAACGTTTACCATAGTCCATAGCTGGGCTATGGTTCCGTTTTTGTACCGAGGTATAAAGACCAGTTGCTGCTTTCTTTTTGTATAAACTGCAATGGCCCATTTGTCATAGGTGTTCTGGGGTTCGCGAACTAGAAGGAGTTCTCATTGCTTACTTGGTTTTTCTGCTCAGTGATTCGCTGTGTGGTTTGAAGAAGCATTACATCGGTAGTGGTTTGCGTAAAAGCTCTATAAACCTGGGCGGCTAGGGTATAATCGGCAGTAATATCCATAGGAGTTGTGTATTCGCTTCTTCTACTACAAAATCACCGTTAATGGATGCCAATGAGACCAAGATGGAGTTTAATAATGGAAGGAAGCCGCCAATGTACGTGGTGGTTTGGCGCATATCTGCAAAGAGTAGGTCTTGGAAAAAAGAGGGTATGACGAGGATTAGCTCCTCCTCCGCGCAGCAGAGCATGACGGTAATGACTTGCTCCGGTGTGTTGACGTTGCCAATTATGGCAAATAACGCCTGTGAGTAATCGGGAGAATAGTAAGGAAAGCTTCCCCAGATTTTCAAGGCGCAGGCAAAAATAAACGCCTCAACCTCCTCTGCATGAAACGAAGGAGTAAGAAAGTCTAGGAGTACAAATGTTGTTGTAGCTGAAATCAAAAAAATCAAAGGGTGAAGATTAATCTCTTTGTGTTAAGAAAATTCCTAGATTCAGTTCATTCCAAGCTAACTAACTCTTCCTTTTAGCCAAAGTAAACAGAAAAAACTTTAAATATACTTTTTGAAAGTATCTCTTAGCTTGGTGGCTTTCTGTATAACTTCATCCATCAACTGTGGGTAATTACTATGGTTGGAAAAATCCAGCCCATCAATATAATGGATGATTCTGGAAGACTTTTTGTCATCTAGTCGCTGCCACTCCATTTTAAAGCCTAATTTCTCTTCTATCTCTACCGAACTAATGAATAACCGATCGAACAAATTCTTATTATTCGAAATATGAATCTCTAAGCCAATCCTATTCTCTTTATTAACTAGTGTTATTGAAATATACACTTCACTGGTACCTAATGCTATGTCATAACCATGACCAGTTGACGCTTTTCTAACATTGAAGGGCTTTCCATTATTCACTATTGCCTGATTAAACTCGTTCCAGAAGGTTAATCGTTCAGCTTGTGAACGATTTAGCCCAACATCATCTACCATGTTCATATTCTTCGAAAAGTCATTTGGCTTTTCTATAATTTCAAATTTTAAAGCGGGAAGTGACTCGCCAATTCTGTATGCATGAATTTCTAATAAGAAAAAAGAAATATCTTTGGTAGTTTTGTTGTTAAGCCACTCAATAGCGCTCTTATGTTCTTCTTTGGCTTCCTTTACTATCCAAACAACAACTTCTGCGTCTAAGCCAGAAGCATAGGTGATTATCTTGCCTAAATGATCATGATTTGTAGCCTCTAGTTGATTTTCCACGATAACCTTAATTCCTGTAGTCTCATCTTTCGCAACCAAATCACAACGATAAGAGCCAACAAAGACCTCTTTGTTAACATCTGTTAGGGTTAAGCCAATTGTTTCATTTAAAAGTTCTAGGTTTTCTGGCTTTGATAACCATTCAGAAAAATCGTATTGCTCATGTTTCCACAGATTTCTAATATCTACTTCTTCTAGTTTTCCAATTTTCAAATCTTTCCCTCCTTCAAATACTCTCTCCACCTTCTACACACATCCCGTGTAGGTTCATCCAGATAAGACAAAGCACGCTCTTCCATCCACTGGGGAATACCATAAGCCGCTTCGGCTATCGAGCCGGTGATCGCCGCCAGTGTATCGCTGTCACCTCCCAGTGAAATAGCATTGCGTATGGCATCTTCAAAATCGGTGCTTTCTAAAAATGCAATAATTGCTTGTGGCACTGTTTCTTGGCAACTCTCGTTGAACATGTAGGTTGGGCGAATTTCATCTAAAGTTATGGACAAATCATACTTGGAGTGACTGATGATCATCTGCTTCCAATGTTGAATGCTGTTTGATTCGTTTGTGTAACCTCTTGCTCGAAGCATATACCAGATAGCCCGCGCCGTCTCCACGGCACCTTTAATGCCTTCCTCGTGATTATGTGTCACAGTTGCACTGGTTTTTGCCAATCTTTCTAATTGATCTATACTTTCGGGCGCATAAAAGGATTGCCGAATAGCCCAGGCACAGGGAGAGACTCGCATGGCTGAACCATTGCCCCAACTGTTGTAAGGTTGATTGTCATTGGATGCAAGCCACTGGCTGAATCGGCCACCATAACCGGCGTTGGGGTACAACCTGCCCCACTTCTTCATAGAAGCAGCGAAAGTTTTCTCAGCATCTGGTCCCAACAATTTGTCTCGATCCATTTGCATAATTGCATCCGCCACTGCAAGGGTCATGACAGTATCATCGGTAAAGAAACAATCTTCGCGAAACAAAGGAAACTCCTTCGTCTTTATGTTGTTCCACTCGTATACCGAGCCGACAATATCACCGATTATTGCACCTAACATGGGTCCTCACCACTTTCATTTCAATGGCATGAGAATAGCAGAAATTTGCTTGGCAGTGGTCGCTTACTTGGCGACATTATGCAACACAACCTAAAAAGCCGAAGTCCTTAGTTTTAGAATCGTTCATAAAACCTAGTAGTTTCTATGACTGAATTGCTACGTATAAAGCAGCACTCGGTAAACCCACTTTATCATGTTTACCATAAGAACAAAAATTGATCTTTAGTTTTTTAAGCTTTCTCCTCTTTTCTTCCTGATTGTCTTCTTGAGTATAATGATTATTTTCAAATAGTATTCTTCTCTTCCGTCGACGTTTCTACTTGAATTTTCCCAATCGAAGTAGTTGCTCGGAGTTTCCGAACAACTGTTTTTAAGATGCGTTCTGCGAATCTAACAAAAACCTGTTCACAAACATTGTTTGCTAGTTAACTTATACTTGATATTGGTATTTTTTGGCACTAAATATCTTCTAGCTTAGCTAATATCTGTTTTAGCATTTCAGGAATATCACCCCCTGCGTTAATTGTAGCAGCTCGGTAAACGAGCTGGTTTTTTTTAAGTGAAATTCCTGCAGAACACTCAATAGCTACACAAGAAGATGTCCACTCGGGCCATTCCGAATCGAGGAATGCTTCTAAATGATCATTGAAGATTGCTACTGAGTTGCTAACAGTTTGTGCTGGGAACTCCTCCTCGGTCATGTTGAAGTATTTCAATAGCTTTTTGTTTGTTGCAATATGACAAATTTTCTCTTGTGCTATTTTACTTGAAGTCTTATTATTAGCTTTGGCTCTTGCTTCAAATCCCGAATCCGCATCAAAGACAGCGTAACAGGGAATACCTAGACTCGTCAAAATAGCATGAGTCAAGGGAATTGAGCTCTTTCCATTTGATGGTACAACGGCTACGCCATTGGACTCTAGTTTCGCCGGTGCAACTCTATCACCCAAACCATAAAAGACAGCTGACTCAGTCGTTCCTTCAACCACAAGAGCTTTGGAGGCAAACAAAGCAGGTGAAAGTTGTCCAACTGTTAGTGCATCGAGTTGCCTGTCAATTGATTCCGGGTCCTGAATTCCATCCAAAAGGCCCTTCACATAATCAACTGTAGATTTATGGATGGTCACTACAGGTTTTTCATCTGTGCTTCTTGTAAAACGACGAATTTGGTCAAAGTGTCGAGCTTCAATGAAATAAGGACTGTGAGTAGCATAAACTACTTGAATTCGTTTACTAGAATCTTCCGCTAAAGCACGAAGTACTCGTGCAAAAGCCTGAGCTTGAGTAGGGTGTTGGAATAATTCCGGTTCCTCAATCGCAAGGCAAAAAACACCTTCTGTGTCGACAGCTGAAGATTCAGCCAACACTTGTAACGCAGATATAAGTAGTGTCCTTTGGAATCCATGTCCTTGTCCTTCAATAGCTGTTACCGTAACACCATCGAGAACAGATAAATTAAAGGTAGTTCTCGGTGCTTTTAATTCCACTTCAGCTGGTGTAACTAAGATTGAACGTCCCGCGGTATAGGTAGAAACGACTCTATTGAGTTGAGTAGTTATTGAACTCAGTTGGGCTCCGAATTTCTCATCGCAAATTTTTTGTTGAGCCGCACGACTTTCTTCAACTATCCTTTTGATCTCTTCATCTGCTGCTGTGCGATCAACTGACCTTTCAAGAATTCGTCCGATAATACTTGCCTTAGCATCCTGCGCCTCTTCAGTTGCTCGAAGATCAGCTGTCACAAGCACAAAATCAAAGAGGCCACTCATCTTACCATTACTGTTGAAACCAAAGAAATTTGTTTGCAGACTTGCTGGAGTTTCAACCAGTTTATCTGTATTTCTAGTCTCCCAAGCTGTCATTGCATCTAACGCAGCCTCTTGATTGCTCCAAGTAGGTAAACCTAAAGTTGAGTCAGCTGACCTCAGTTGATTATATTCTATTTTCTTATCAGCTGCAGAACTTTTGCTGCGGATTTTAGCGAACGGCGGGTAACTCTTAAGATTAGCCGATAAAACTTCAGTTCCATCTACATAGTGTATCTTCCATGCAGTGAAAGTCGTAACATCATCAGGAGCATACTTTTCTAAAGCATTACGGTCCTTTTCGGTCAAATCCGAGAATGTAACTCTAACCTCAATGTTTTCTTCAATGGCTCCAAAAGAGCAGTCTTTCTCAGACAAATTCCCCCCCTTGCTTCCATTAAAGAACCAATCCAGCGCACGTAGAACTGTTGATTTTCCAGTGCCATTCGGACCAATTAGTGTAGTCACGGAATCAAAGATAATTTCTATATCCTTAAGTGAACGGTAATTTTTAATGTTGACAGAATGTATTTTCAAAGCGTCCCCTCCCTTTATTTATTAAAGCAACCCTCAAATTCTATCTATTAATAAAAACTCCAAACTAATACTCATTAAGTAGTCATTAGATGATAGTCCCCCCTTTATGACGGGCATTAGTAGGTTATGTGGCGAGATTTGGTGGCTTTTACGTATCATTAGGAGGTATGCTTTATATTACAATTTTCAATTGGCATCTATGTTATCTATGATTTTTCTGATTTCTATGTAATTAAGAGTATTTTCGATAGTTGATTCGTCTACAAAGAAGTTTCTTCTTAAGTGTACCTTCTTTATATACTTTAACCAATCCTTAATTTCCAATTTTATACTCTCATTGGTTTTACCTTGAACATTGAAGTGAGTTCCGTTCGCTTGCGAATCAACAATATAATGCTTAACTTTACTGAAGGCAAAAAACCTCTCAGCTCGGGAGCAATATATTGTGAATAAAACATCTTGTTTTGTTACTGAGATCTTGAGGGAACCTATGATTTGATTATATTTCCAAATATAACTAGGATAATAGATATCGTCGATCTCCCTGTAAGCATCATCATCATTTGCGTAATTTTTGAAAGCTTCTTTGCGCAGTTTCAATCTCTTCTCTTTCCAACGTTTTTTAAATTCCTTTTCCTTTATAGAATAGATTGGTAACTCATAGATGGTTTTTTCAAGCATGATGACCCTCCTTCATATTATTAACTAGATACTGATATATTGGTTGACCATACAGGTCAACTAATCGTTAACAAATACCCTATTCTTTACAATTCGTTCACTAAAAGCAAAAGCAAGAAAATTGAGTACGCCGGTATTAAACGAGCTTGTTGACCGCATTGATTGTGTATGTATCACACTAACAGAACAATATAGTGTTAGGTAGGATCAAAGTTCACTACCATCCCTCTTTTCTCTTATTGCAATTATGCTCCATATAACTTCTAAGAGCTCATAATGACATGCAAGACAGGCTAAAGTTTCTATTCGTATACATTAATGCAAAAATTATCTTATTTTCTGTGCAAAGATTTACACACATTTCTCATAAAGAACATCATTTCATTAGAAATGCCACACTACCCGAAGAAAACTAGATTATCGCCAAATTGAACTACTAATTAATCTATTGATCCTATTTCGTCAATCGAAGTTTAGAAGCAACATTTAGGTTCATATTGACCTCTAACCCCAACAAACGGAGCGAAATCCAAAACGGCTCCGTTTGTTGGTACTTTTTATTTCCCAAACATCGCCTTCAGCACATCGCCCATAAGTTTCACAACGGTTTTGGTATCGGTGGCTTGAGAAGATTTATCGGTCAACGTCTTAATAATCTCTTGCAAACTCGAAGTGAATTTGGTGTTGAACATCTTTTTAACCCACTCAATGTAGGTCACTGCTTTATTGCCCAAGTAGATTTGTTCAAACACATAAATGGTGCCTTCGCCAAGCACAGCAACAATGCTCCCCGCAACAATGGCGTTCAATGCTGCTGCACCAATGTTCAACCCGGGTATCGCTTTCGCAGCGCCAATGGCTTGTCTTGCCACGATGCTGACTGTGCCAACTTCAACAATCGTATTGAAGAGATTCTTCGACGCCTCATCTTTCTTAATCTCATATACCTGCGCCAAGGAATTCACCAAAGCTACTTCCAAAGGCATGAGTATGGTGGCATCTGGAAATGGAATAGGAACCGCTCCAACGACCACTGCAGCGGTTGTGGAAACACTAACAATGGCCTGCGACATAAATCTCTTGCGATTCAATTTATAAGCAGCAATGTCGTGTTCGCTGGATTTCATCCCTTCCGGCATCAGTTCATTGGTAGCTTCAATCAGTTCGGTGAGCCCTTCAGGAGGTGCAAATGCGTTATCGTTCAACACAAATACCTGAGCCACTACCGGTATAACTTTGCGAAGATTCTTGGTATACTTCTTCTGTTTGGCAAAGGCATTGTAGACCATTTCAATATTCCGAGTGCGATCCGGCTCCGAATAGGATTTCGTAATCACAACAATGACCGGAACCGATGGCCACATAGAAGTTGCTCGAGATAAATCATGAATGCTTTTGGCAAAGAGCTTTCCGGCGGTTCCTTCAACACAGAACCAGATTACATTGATTTGAGTATCGGCATGGCCCTCTTTGGCACTATTCTTGGACCACTTGATCACAGCATTAATAGCCCGCATGCCCTTAAACCAAGATGGTTCAAAGCCAACGGTATCGATAAGCCGGAAGTTTAATTTCTCGCTCTCATAAATAGCCAGCTCTTCCGTAGTTCCTTCTGTTCCCCACCCAGTTTTAGCTCGTTCTTCGCCAAGCAGAGCATTGATCAGGGTAGACTTCCCTACGCCGGAATTACCAATGACTAAGACGTTTCCTCTTTGCATAAGTGGCTCCTTTCGGTTTTTTAATTCAAACCAAGTTAGGTGATCTCTCCTTCTTGAACTCGAAACGCTTGCTCAATAATCTCCATCACGTCGTCAAGTTGATTCAAACTGTCTACGATTACCTCAACATCTCCGTTACCCCACTTTCCAATTCCAGTGGTATCATTACAGATTCCCTTGGGGTCAAACACCTCGCTGAACTTCATATTTATTGATAATCGTAGTTTTGAAGTCTGAATAATAATATCCACAAAGTTTGTATCCACTTTATAGGCGATATATAATTTCTTAAACTCTCGTCTAACAATAGTACCTAGGTTAAGAATTCGAGCGTTCAATTCATCGAAGAGTATCTTATTGGCAGGATTTAAATGCGGATAACTCTCCAATGTGTACACAATATTCGCATCTTCCTGCTTAAAATAAGGTTTTAGTTCGCTTTCGGTAAGTGTTGGATATGGCCATGCTTTTTGCGCTACCTCTCCGAGTATCCTAGCACGCTCAATAACTTGTTGCTCGCCCCAAGTAGTTTGCTTTACGACATATTTGTTCAAACGCAGTGCACTTTCCTTGAATCCACCAACGATCTCGAGTTTTTCCCTAAAGGAAGAATCACTCATTTCGGAATTGTATGCCGTCATCGTTAAATTACCAATCGTATGTACATATTTCTTCTGAATTTCACTCCAACTACTACCTAGATCAGCAATCCACTGTGAGGATAGCCTTGGATTCTGTGGGATAATATGCTCTATAGTCGAATTGTTTAAAGAAACAATTGATTTGTTATCCCAATTTTCAAGACGACTCAGAATGTAGCGACAACGATTAGTGTTGTAGATATCCCTCGTAATGAATGTGGAAATAAAACGTTCATCATTTGGAAACTCCTTATATGAATCCAGCAATATAAAGAAAGCTTTAACCGAATTTATATAATCATCAGATTTAATTTCGTTCTTCATGGTTGCAAAAGTCTTGTTCAATGAGTTGGTTGGTATATCACAAACTGCTCGACGCAAAACGTAACTGACACATAATTGGATTATGTCCCGAATCTCCTCAATTGAAATAATGCCTTTTTCATAGTCATCATGAACTTTCAACAAGAAAGGATACGCTACTTCCATACGTATAGCCTTCATGTCACTATAAAACGATTTCAAAATCGGATCACTACTTTTTACAAAATGCATATCAGTATAATATTTGGCGAAATTATAGATATCCTGACAAAGATTGCGAATTGTCATGTTACTATTATTATGATAAGACCTAAACTCTTTATAAACAGCATCTTTTTTGGGAATACGGCCAATTTTCATCGTTAGGTAATCCCGGAAAAAATTATCAAGTATTTCACTTTGGTTTTCATAGTCAAATAATTGCTCGGTCGGTCGCCAGATATTATTATATACATCTGTTTGTGTAATTGAGTCCAACCCCATTAGTAAATGGTTACGAATTAAATCGGAGTCTTTCAAATCCATACCGGTAGAATTCAAACTTTCAAATATCGCTTGTGGATCATCGTATTGCCGATCAAGAACTATATCAACAATTTGTAGCTTTCCGATTGCATCATACAAATCAGCAGGGGCAATTTCAAGTTTCGCAATCAAGTCTTCAAAGACTTCATAATTATCTAACACACGAGATTTGAGAGTATCGGGTATAGGTGAACATTCAATTTTCTTGATTAGGGCTTCTCTGTCTGTCTGAGTAAGTAGAAGCTTATATTTTGCATTCCCCATTTCATACTGGTTCAATAATAATGTATCTGTAATCTTGTTTGGATTCACACCGCAGTCAGTATTCTTCACCGCATAATCACGCAAGGCTATAAGGAGTAAAGTCAACGTAGTAAGTCGTTGCTGACCATCTATAATCATTGCCAGTGTTGATCCCGCTGCTGAGTCTTCATCAATTCGCACAATGGAGCCAACGAAGTGACCCTCGCGTTTTGTTTTGTGAAGATTGACAATGTCATTCCAGAGGCGATTACATTGCTCTCTCTTCCAACTATAGGTTCGCTGGTATAATGGTATAAGGTATTGACAAGTACCACCTAGATATTTATAGATATTGCTTTTGAAAGCATTCATACTATTATCCCCCTAATTCTCCATACTAACATAAACCACAAGCTAATATTTACTAATATGAACGATACTCTCGCTAAGAATGTTGGTTATTTCCATTGTTACCAACGAGACTATTACCTTAGCTTTGAGCAACCTTTTGAAATTCGTTGACAATGCTAACAACTTAACCAAGAATTTCACGTAGTTTTGCTGCAAGAATTGCTTTTCTCGCGCTATAAAATTCGTCAAAGTCCTCAAATTCAAGTGATGTGTTCTTGGGAATCAACGTTTGATTCAGGAAATCATCTTTCTGAGAATCATTCATATCATTGTAATAATCGACAAGTCTCATAGCATTTTTGCTACCATTACTACGTCCTTCTAGTAAATGGAGGTTAGGTAACCTGTTGCGATTACTTCTCCATCTATTCCAGTCCAACATTGAGATCGAAATTGGTTTGCTTCCATCGAATCTGTCAGAAGGATGCAAATGATCTTGTTCATACTTGAAATTCCTATTTATCCAGTCGAGACTTAAATAATACAAGGCTTCTCCTGCAACCCTACTACCTTTATCTACATTAAGTATATCTTCAATTCTTCCATCAGTAACTCTTAGATCGTTCATTTGGTTAAGCATATCAATAGTTATCTCTTGATCGTTTCCGTTAATCCTGCTTTTCATTTGTTGGAGCTTTCCAGTTGTTCCTGATTGAAAATAGGTAAACAACACCGCTCTAATAAGATAAGCACGAATGCCATCGAGGTTATTTCTATAATTGGGATTATAATAGATGAAATAGATGATTGGTAGAAGCACGTTCCAACTACTGGAGAATCTTCCAACATCGATCTTCATCCCCTTTAGCACTGCTTCAAGGTCGTGAAAAGCTTTTGAAAAATCTCGCCAATTATTTCTCAAATCTTCTGCTGTCTGCTTACTGATATTCGATTTTACAACATCACCATACAGCATTAGAGCAGCACGAATAATGAAATCCGAGCTGAATCGTTCATAGGAATTCACCAATAAGTTACCAAAATTAGTTTTAGCGCTTGACCAGTATGCCTCTAGAATTGACATTGTGATTTCTGATTTCCTTAGCGCTTTACCACCGCTATTGAATCTTACAAACATTTCTAAAGCATCGTCTTGCTTCATGTCTTGTATTTCCGTAAAACGAATCAATTTTTCAGTGAAAACTTTCGTATATAGTTTGTTGAGTGTGGTTCGCGCATACAATTTGCTATCTTTTGGTACGTTTTTGATAATCTCGTCAATTTTCAGCTGCCTTTGTTTAAAATCTAGATTTCTAAAGTCAAGTATTTCTTTTAGCTCAAATTGAGTTGGGCTTGTTTTACCGGCTTTTTCAGTAAATTTGATATCATACTTCTTGCTATTGTATTCTTGCTCATCAACATCAAGTTTGTTTTTGTTGAGTTCTAGTAAAATTTTCGTGACTAAGCCTCCATAACTGTTTTTCCTACCATGCTTTTGCCGAATGTGTGCCTCTCCAAAGAGGCTTAAAAATAGTGATGTCAGTCTTTGCTGCCCATCGAGAATTGCGGTATCAGACTTCTCTAACTTGATGTGACTTAATTCATAGTTAACACTATCGGCTTGCTTTCTACTGTCAAAAGTAACCTTTTGTAAGAAATTGCAAAAATATGTGTCTTTTGTTGTATTCTCCTCATCAACATGCCAAAACAGGAAGGTTGCTATTGGATAATCCAATAGAATCGAATCCCATAGCTTCTCAATTTGATCCATACTCCATACAAATTGTCTTTGAAATGCGGGCATAACGTACTTCCCGTTCTCAATATTCTGAATAGCTTCAAAAATTGTAATGCTGTTATCTATTAGTTTACTCATACCGACACTCCTTAAAGCTCCACAATAATCATCAAAAGATCTATTCTGTAATCTCGATATCGTCTTCATCAAAATATGCTTGAACTCTGGCTTCTTTTTCAAGAATGAACCGTTTTTGATAGAAGACATCGGCATATTCCAAAACCCGGTTCATTTGAGCTGTATCTATGAAGGCACCGACTGCAGCTGAAAATATCCACATGTACTTCATGATGGCTTTTTGTGTAAGCTTCTTTCCAATTTGTTCAAGAGATTCTTTAAACAGGTGCCGTTCCAGATTAGCTTTCCCAGTTTTCTCCAAAGCCTTTTTAGCAGCAGCATTTGCCAAGGCTCTAATTTGAGTTAGAAGTAGTGTTTCGCTTCCACGTTCAGCCATTTTTGTCCATCCTTTTTTCACAGTCTGCTCTATAGCCGCGGCTTTTCCAAATAGCATGAACTTTGCAATTGATCCGCTTAATTCATTATTGGTTTCACTGTTTGATGGACTTAAAGAACTAGCGAATACTTCACTTACTATCATTAACTCAGCACTATCGTTCTTTACATCATATCCATAGAACATAGCAATAGATTGAACAGCTCTATAAAACAAGTACGAACTGAGTGCCAAGCTGAATGGTAATCCCCAGAACCCAATAGAGCCGGTTATTCCACCACCAACAAATGCCACAAGCGCATCTTGACTCTTGTAAGCATTCACAACCTTGGCAACTTCATAGCTTCTTGCAAAGCATATTTGGTTAAGTTCTGTGATTTCGTGCTTCAATACAGCAGCGTTTACTTTCTCAATAATGCTTGTTTGGCTAACAGTATATTTTGCCGCTTGAGCTTGAATTTTATGAAAAGTATCCCCAACCATATCAATAGCCTGTTTAATAATAAGCTGTTCATTAATACTATCTGCAAGTTTATTGCCGCTTTCTTTCAAAGAATCTGGAATCATTTCTAATGCTTTTTTACTCATTCTTGTCATAGCACCGGATTTAACCAACTTCTCATAACGACGATTGAGCGTTTCAATTGCATTGGCTTCTCTTTGATTCACAATGGGTACCGGTACACGAAAACTCTTAATACTAGCCATGTTCTCTTTCTCCCTGCTTATTAATTTTGCAAATTTGAAGTACCTTATTAGTTAAACGTATACCGTTTGAGATAATCCCTATGAGCTTGACCCAAGTCCAGCTTTTTCAAAAAGTCTCCTAAAGAAATGTATTGAATATCAAAGTCCACCCCTATTGATTTAAACAGTGGAATAACAGGCTGCATAAGATTATTAAAATCGAGAGATCCTTTGCGTTCTTCTTTAAGCCTTTTTAAATAGTTGACTTGGTGAGCGTCAATTAACTTAGGATTTGGGAGTTCCCACACACAGTTAAGCAAAGTAAGTTTAGTAATCTCTTGATTAGTTCCTTGCATCTCTTTACAATAGTTATAACAAGCTAAGGTGTGTTTAAACACTTGGTTTGCATCATAGACTCGGAAAGATGCTTTTTGTGTTCTAAGAGTTTGTGCAATGGGTGTAAAAACAATAGCCGCTTCTTGGTAATCATAACAATCTACATTTTCATACTTCACATTTAAATCTGTGGGTGACGAGAACAGCCATTCAGCTAACTTCATTTCGCAAGCATATGCTTGTTTTGTTTCGGGATTATATAATAATGCATCTAAATTAGCCTTTGCTTTGCTTGCCGAAGCCTTAAGTGTCTTATGTTGCTTTTCAAACTCTAATTCGAAGGTCTGATAAACCCCACTGTCGTCCAATATTTTCGCATCGTCATTACCAAAAATATTGAATGTCATTGCCGACGACGAACGAAGAGCCCTCATTTTTTTCCGTATTTCATTACCGCCTCCCTGTTCATATTGAACTTGAATTTTTGGTGAAAAGGACGTAATTAAATTGTCTCCCAGCTCTTCCAAATAAAACTGCTCCTTTAGTTCCGTTCTCCCTATGGTGGTGACTTCGAAAGGTCTGTTTCCACAAATTTTTATGAATTGATCTTTCAGGAGTGACAGAACTTCAAATTCGAATCCGCTAATCTCAGCCATAGTTGCTCTCTCCTTTATGTTTATTCTTCATACAATTTTATATAGTTCGAAATTCAACAGTTCTTCGCTGCTTACCTTCCACAAAATCATAAAAAAATTGATAAAAATACAGATATGTTTGATAAGGAGCACACTATGCTTTCTCTTTCACAACCCGTTCGCTCACCAAAAACCAATATTCCTCTCAAGAAGCAGATTATTCATACCCTGTTACTGCTCCTCTTCGGGGTTCTTTTGGGCGTACT
>Ga0334883_1001171_pt1 | contig 40797 bp, 34 predicted proteins | sample GraSluR1_MG_6_FD_207230 | JGI IMG/M metagenome (GOLD analysis project Ga0334883, IMG submission 207230) | Sludge microbial communities from methane-producing bioreactor in Wageningen University, Netherlands - Granular Sludge_09_05-R1 | ecosystem: Engineered > Bioreactor > Anaerobic >...
TAATGAATTATTAAAATAAGCTATAAATCACATACTTAACACCATGCGAAAACTATTATTACTTGGCGACGAAGCGATAGCCCAGGCTGCTATTGACGGGGGCATTTCAGGAGTATATGCCTATCCCGGCACTCCGTCAACCGAGATTATGGAATATGTTCAGGCTTCCAAAACAGCAAAAGAAAACAACATCAGAGCACTGTGGTCAGCCAACGAAAAAACTGCCATGGAATCGGCACTTGGAATGTCGTATGCCGGCAAAAGAGCAATGGTTTGCATGAAACATGTTGGTCTTAATGTGGCAGCGGATGCCTTTGTTAATGCTGCAATAACAGGTGCTAACGGTGGCTTGGTAATTATTTCTGCCGACGACCCATCGATGCATTCAAGTCAGAATGAGCAAGATTCTCGTTTTTATGGGAAGTTTGCTTTGATTCCGATACTCGAACCATCCAATCAGCAGGAAGCTTATGACATGACACGCTATGCCTTTGAGCTTTCGGAACGTATGCGAATTCCTGTATTACTCAGGATTACAACACGCCTGGCACATTCGCGTACCGGTGTTGAATGTAGCAATCCTGAAAAACAAAACGACCTGAAACTACCGGATAATCTGCGACAGTTTGTTCTGCTTCCGGCTATTGCCCGAAAACAGTATCGCGAACTATTAGGTAAACAGACCCAAATGGAAGCCGCTTCGGCCGAAAGTGGCTATAACCGGATGATCGAAAGCTCTGACAAAAATCTGGGTATTATTGCCTGTGGCTTGTCATACAACTATCTACTTGAAAACTATTCCGGTGGAAAAATTGAACATCCAGTCCTTAAGATAGGCCAATATCCGCTTCCACTCGACTTGGTTAGCGAACTGTATGAAAGCTGCGAAGAAATCCTTGTTTTAGAGGATGGTTACCCCATCATTGAAGAACTACTTCGTGGCATGTTAAATAAAGGAAAAACCATCAAAGGAAGGCTCGACGGAACCTTACCCCGTGATGGAGAACTCAATCCGGTGATTGTAGGGTATGCCTTGGGTAAAAAACATTTGCAGGGTTCAGCCGTTCCTGATCTGGTAAAAAACCGTCCTCCAAAACTTTGTGATGGATGTGCTCACAACGACGCTTTCCTGGCATTAAATGAAGCACTTATACCTTATGGCCGTGGACGTGTTTTTAGCGATATTGGCTGTTATACGCTCAGTGCTCTGGAACCTCTGGAAGCCATTAACAGCTGTGTGGATATGGGAGCCAGCATTACGATGGCCATTGGTGCCGCTGATGCCGGGCTTGTTCCTGCTGTAGCAGCCATAGGGGATTCTACCTTTACTCATTCGGGTATGACTGGTTTGCTGGACGCGGTGAACAATAACAGTCCGATAACGGTAATCATTCTCGATAATTCCACTACCGGAATGACAGGTGGACAAACATCTTCGGCTTTTGGTAAGATCGACAACATAGTACGCGGACTTGGTGTAGCTGAGGAGCATATAAAAGTGCTGAAACCTCTGCGTAAATATCATGATGAAAATGTTGCTGTAATCAAAGAAGAACTTGAATACCAAGGTGTATCGGTGATTATACCTCGTCGTGAGTGTATCCAAACGCTAAATCGTCGTATGCGCCAAAAAGCCAAGGCCAAAACCATGAATATTTAATTAAAAAACGCAAAGAAATGAAAAAAGACATCATACTTGCCGGAGTTGGAGGACAGGGAATCTTAAGTATTGCTGCCTGTATTGGTTTAGCCGCAATGGAAGAATCCTTATACCTCAAACAAGCCGAAGTGCATGGAATGAGCCAGCGTGGTGGTGCTGTGCAATCCAACCTGCGGCTATCGTCCGATCCCATTGCATCTGACCTGATTCCTACCGGTAAAGCAGACCTTATCATAGCTGTTGAACCTATGGAATCGTTGCGATACCTCCCCATGCTTGATCCTGATGGCTGGATTATTACGAGTATCAATCCGTTTATCAATATCCCTGATTATCCCGAAATGGAAGATCTGATGAAGGAAATCTGGAAATTGCCACGCTATATCACCCTGGATGCCAATTCAATGGCCAAAGATTGTGGCAGTATCAAGGCCGCCAATATGGTAGTATTGGGTGCTGCTACTCCTTTCCTCGGACTAGAACAAAGCAGTATAGAAAGTGCTGTGAAAAATCTTTTTAAAAACAAAGGAGATGAAATAGTAGAACTAAACCTGAAAGCCGTTCTGGCAGGCCGTGAACACGCGCTGAAACAGATGTAAAATATGGCCGTTGAAGACGAATAGCCACTAAACTGCTTTGGAAATTCTGATGCAGTTTTACTTTCTTATCCAATTCTGTTGTTTTAGATATATAAACTGGAAATTTACAACTGCAAATTGTATTTTTGCAGCAAGAAAAATAACTCACAGTATCCAGGTTTGCATACTATGCCATTTACATCACTAAAATTGCTATCGTTTCAATATAAATATCTCAGTTTCATTTGGTTGGTTCTAATTATCCTTCCTGCTTGCAACTCTTATGAAGAAAAAACACCAGCTAACCAATCCCAAATTGTTGAAGCTGAAGCAGAAATATCACAAACTTTTTTATTTGATATCGCTGTTGACACACTGATTGTTGAACAGGGACAAGTGAAACGCAATCAGTTTTTGGCAGATATTTTACTTTCAAAGGGAGTTAATTATAACCTTATCGACCACATAGCCCGCTACCATAAGGCTGTATTCGATGTCAGGAGGATCAGGGCAGGAAATCAGTACACTTTCATTTCGGCCAACGACTCTGTTCAAACGCCATTGTATTTCGTTTATGAAATTGATTATACTGATTATGTGGTATTTAGCCTGACTGACAGCCTCACTGCCCGCAGAGGATTTAAGCCGATCCACAGGGAAACAGAAACGGCTTTTGGCACGATTTCGTCCTCCTTATGGAATGCCATGGTCGATGGGCAATACGACCCAAACCTTGCCAATAAACTTTCGGAAGTATATGCCTGGACCATTGATTTTTTTGGAATCCAAAAAGGAGATGAGTTCGAGCTGATGTACGAAAGGTTGTATGTGGATGACAAGCCTATTGGAATTGGGAAAGTACTGGCCTCCAGGTTTCGCCATTATGGTAAGGATCAATTTGCATTTTATTTTGAACAAGACAGTGTTGGCGACTATTTTGACGAAAACGGTCAGAGTCTGATGCGAACTTTCCTGAAAGCTCCTTTGAAATACAGCAGGATCAGCTCCGGCTTTTCAAATGCCAGGTTTCATCCTGTACTCAAAATCTATCGTCCGCATCATGGGGTTGATTATGCAGCTCCTTCGGGCTCACCTGTTTATGCCATTGGCGATGGTGTAATTACACGAAAAGGATACCAAAAGGGTGGCGGCGGCAATTATTTGTATATCAAGCACAACGGCACTTACACAACAGCCTATATGCACCTCAAGGGATTTGCCAAAGGCATTGCCCAGGGTGTAAGAGTAAGTCAGGGACAGCTGATTGGTTACGTTGGCAGTACTGGACTTTCAACAGGGCCACATCTCGATTTCAGGTTTTTTAGAAATGGAAATGCCGTAAATCCGCTTACGGTTGAGTCGCCTCCGGCCAAACCTGTTGATTCAGCTAATTTGCTAAGGTATAGCGATCATGTTTTGAACTGGCAATCGAAGCTAAATATCTTAAAAGCAACAGCCGATGAAATCAGAAAAAGCAATACGACTATAGAATCAGAAAGTCCTAAAAGTTAAAAAGTCACCCCACAAGGAGATGACTTAATTTGAGCTTAAATCTTTCGTTCTTATCTCCTTCTTTTTTCGGTATAAATGCCAATATGCAATCTAAGGCTGTTTAGATTTACATCATATTGCTGAGTCTCCTCATCAGGGCCACCTGGATAGACAGCCGGATCTTCGGAAACATCAAATTCGTATCCCCCATTGGCCATCGTATATTGAACGCCAAGCACAAAACGCCCGAGAGCAACATTCAAGCCCAAACCCGTTTGAAAGGCTATAACAGGTTTTGTAGGTTTATAAAATGTATCATCCTGATTGATATTTCCTACAAAGCCACCATAACTGGCCAGCACCCCAATATTCGCATACAGATCGACCTTCGCAAAATCGATAAATTCAAGTCGCAGATCAGGCCCCAGCTTTAAATCTGCAAAGAAAAAGGGCACTTTCACACCTTCAAAGTTCTCGGGTTCATTAAAGTCGTGTATTGATGCTCCAAAGCCGAAACTTGAATAAAGTCCAAGATTTCCGGCACCATTAAACATGAAGTTTTCATCAAAAAAACGGATAGCTCCACTTTCGAACATCAACCCCCATTTAGGTGCAGCACCATTTTTAAATGGTCCATAAGGATAGCTTTGTTTAGGAGTCATACTGGGCATAAAATAAGCCAAATGTACAAAGCTGGTTTTAAAAGCCCCTCCCTTGCTCCTTACTTTCTCTTCAGGGTCATTCGTTTGATTCGTTGTCTCTACCGGTTTCTCTCCCGTATAAATTTGCGCAACAGACAGTAAGGGAAGAAATACCAAAACGAAAATTGCTGTGATTATTGTTCTCATTATCGTACAATATTATTTATAAGCGACTTTGGATTTCCGAATTCAGGTTGGCATACTTCCGTAAAACACGATCCCATTCGCGGAAGAGTTCATCAGCTTTTACACTGGTAAGCGGTTGACGCGAAATTTCGCTTACTAATTTGATTTTAAACGACAAAGGATCCTCTGAGCCCAGTTTTACAATAATTCTTGTACGGACAGTATTCTGCGTATAGGATTGTACTTCCCAGGATGTTCTGATGTATCCGGTTTCCTTGTCAGTTATTTCAATGGCGTCAATATAACTCACAACGATTTGATTAATAAGCTTCCAGGCATCATCGTAAGGTTTATTGGTACGAATTTCCATATCAATATTGGCAATATCGAGCTGGATAGAGGCATCATAGGAATCGTCCCGACGCATCTCGATATAATAAGTCTTCGGGAGTTTGGCAGCATTCTTTTTATTACAAAAAGTGATCATTTCGTCCAGGAAGCCAACTTTCTCAGTCTTCACTGTAACGCAACTGTTATCCAAAACAACGATATCAACGCGACCGGTTCCCATCCTAACCCCGTCAACATAGATGGTTGCATCACTTTCTGAGGCACTCACCTGTACTTTACTTTTACCTGCAAAGGCATCTGAAGCAGACAGTAAAAGAAATAAAGGCAAAAGCAATAAACTAAAAATCCTGATTTTCATGCAATTCAATTTTGATGGTTATTTAGATTAATTCTAAGTTGCAAAAATAGAACATGAAACCAATCAACCAAATTTATTTTCTGAAAACAGAGAAAATTAAGGAGGTTTCGCTGAAAATAGCTATTGGTGTCTGGTAAAAGTTTGAAAGATCTTCATTAATCAATCACCTTCCACTCCCAAAAAGTACAGCTCCTTCCAAACTATTGACGACACAAAAAACTTTGACTTACTCTGGCTTCTGAGGGCCAGCTTGTAGGACTTGACTCTTACACTATTATAACATCCCATAAGAATTATAATAATAAGTTGACTCACTTTCTCTCCAAGCCTCAGTCTCATTTGCACTTCAATACCCGTCTAATCTTTTGGCCTTGAATTTGTTTTTTATCTCATCCGTAGGATTTACCTAATGAATTTCGTTTACCTCCTTGCAAAATTTTGCCTTAAATTTCCACTTCGCTCATGATACCTTTTTGATTAGTTGGTCTCAATTAAAAACCGCCACAGTAAACCTTATTCACTTATTTAGCTAACCTGGGGCGAACAAAAAACAAGAGGCTGCCTCAAAAAATGAGACAGCCTCCAATATTTACTACAGATTATATAAATCTATTGTTTTGTCAGAGTAAAGGGATACTGGCCAAAGGAACCCTGATCAACGGTAATAGTGAAATTCATTTCATAAGTACCATCGCACGTATTCAGTAATCCAAAGCCCTCATAGGCAATGTTAGTGTAATCCCAGGCAACAGAAGCAAGCACAGTTCTTTCTGCAGTTACTGCAAAGGTAAGAGGATTCACAACCATTTTCAGCGGTCCTTTATCTTCGGTCAATCCATCAAGTTCTGCCAGACCAGCTACATAAATGGTATATTCATCTTCAGGATCAACTGTAATAGTAACAGGGCCATCAACTGCCCAATCTGCACTTACAGCTTTGTAGGAACCTGATACCATTTCAGGATCATAAGCACACACTGCTGCAGCATTGATCACTGCGCTTGATCTATAGGTATTTGATCCTTGAACGGTTAATAATTCCAAATTAAACACATCACCAGGAGTAATATCATCCAAAGTAATACCTAAAGTACTGGCAACATCACGCATATAAATCATTTCATCTTTAGTGGGAAATGTGGAATAACTCTTAAACTGAGCTCTACTCTTATCTCCATTGTAAGATGCAATGACTCTTACTTCAGTTACTGCAGAAGGGGCATCCAAATCAAATTTGATAAATGTGTTCTCAGGATCATTCACATCAAAAACGGCTGGATTAAGGTTGGAGACTGTTGGTATAACACCTTCATTTCTTGGACCTGCAGGATCAACAACATCGGTCTCGCAAGCCGTAAAGCCGAGAACCATTGCTGCCAATAAGGTCAATATTTTAATTTTTCTCATTTTCTATAAATTTTTTAAGTTAGTAGATTAAAGCCTAGCGTGTACCGCCTGCCCACCAAACTTTTTCGGTGTAAACATAACTTCCATTGCCATAAGCATCCGCAATGTTTAGATTTGTGGTTACATCATCAGCACCGTAAGTAAACCTATGTGGGAACTGTGTAGCGTTATTGGGATTTTCCAGTGTTATAAAATTTTCACCCAAAGCTCTCAAACGGCGAATGTCGTTGTATGCTTCTACGGCTTCTGATTCGAAGAACGATATATACTTTTGAACCATAACTTCTTTTACCGGATCAGCATTGAAAAGTGGAAGTACCTCATCAACCCAATAGGTTGAATCCATAGCCATTCCAACTTTTGCGAATGCAGCAGTCAATCCTTTTTCAAGGGCAGCTTCTGCATCGGCTGATGCTCCGTCATTGCGTGCATACGCTTCTGCTTTCAAAAACTCAAGTTCATGATAACTTAAAAGATAAGTAGGTGCTGTCGGGCTCATAATTCCTGAGATTCCATAGTAACCCTGTACCTGACTTGGAGTACCATTAGGGGCAAAAACTATATCACCAGATCCTGAATAAGGCACAAAGAATACACCATCACGAGGATCGTTTCGCTGGGTAAGCTTGTTATGCAAACTTGTACTGGCACCAAAATAGTCCCTGTCAGTAAAGAACGTATAGAATGGGCTATTGGTAGAACTCCCATTATACACAAACTTAGCTTCATCAGCAACTGAAGTGAACGATTGATTTGCAAAAGTAATCACATCATCCCATTTTCCGCCATTGCGGAAGGCTAACCTGGCAGTATAACGGGCTTTAAGGCCATACGCAAACCGAGTCCATTTAATAATATTTCCTCCATAAAGAAAATCCTGAGTACCTAAACCAGCAGCTGATGTTTCCTTGTCCATATTGGCAATACCTTCGTCAAGCAAACGGAATACTTCGACATATAGATCTTCTTGTTTATCAAGCTCAGGCTGGAAAATAACCCCGGGTTGCAAAGCTTCAGTATAAGGAACATCCCCCATAAGGTCAGTCAGAATTGCTAGGTTATAGGCTGTTAATACCTGTGCAATACCTAGAGTATGATAGTTACCAGCCTCATCACCACCCTCAGAAGTTTTATCAATGATAATCTTGAGATTATAAAGTGTTTCATAAACAGAACCCCAGGTATTGTTGTAGGTAGTAGCTAAAGCAGGTTCAGCAGAACGAATTTCAGCATTATACATTTGATTGTAGATACCAACATTGTGTTCGGTATAAACAGATGCATAAAAAGCAAAATCGCTTCCAGTAATTGAAAAAGCAGTTTTCGTAATTACATCTGTGATGAGTAAACGCGAAGGAACATCTAAAGGATTATTCTTGTTAACGTTGATTTCTTCTAGCTTGTCCTTCGAACATCCGGCCATAATCAATAGGAGTACCGGGACTGCTAAATATTTTATTATTGTATTCATTTTCATTGGTTTAAAGGGTTAAAAATTCAGGTTGATTCCAAAACCATAACTGGAAGTTTGCGGCATTGAGAAACGCTCAAAAGATCCTCCCATATTATTATTACCTTGTGATGATTCAGGGTCAAAGTTTGGAAGTTCTGTCCAAAGCAAGAGATTACGTGCAAAAACAGAAACCGTTAGATCAACGTTATTAAGCAGTTTTTTTGGTATAGCATAACTAAGAGTTACTTCCCTGAGTTTAACAAAGGAGTTATCATAAATATAATACTCATCAATATTGGTAAGCACATTAGTTACTAAATCCTGGTAAGCATCCGGATCGTTAGGTCCACCGCGTACAATATCGTTAGGAGTACCATCAGGTTTTACGCCTTCGAATACAAAGGTTTCATCACGATTCTCGGAAAGCTTAGAAACACCGTATAAATCAAGCAGACCATTTGTGCCTGAATACATCTGACCTCCTGATTTCCAGTCAAGTGTTGCTGAAAGAGAAATGCCTTTGTAGTCGAAACGGTTTGTGAAACCAAGTAAAAAATCAGGTGAAACCTCACCAATAACAGCTGGTGGTCCGGTTTCCGGCATACCATGATTCCAGGCTCCAGGATTATCAACAACAATGATATTACCGTTGTCGTCGCGTAAATATGAGCTACCATAAATCACAGGGAAAGTACTTCCAATACCAGCTCTAACCTGTGGTGTTACAAAACCTCCCAAGAAAATACTTTCAACTCCGGGAGCCAGTTCGTTCACCATATTATCTATTTTCGAATAATTCACTGTAAGGTTCCATTCAAATCCACGATAAACTACCGGAGTGGCATAAAGAACAACTTCGTGAGCCTTGGTCTTAATTTCACCACCATTCATTACCAATGCTGCAGCACCAGTTGAAGCAGCTACGGGCACCTGGAAAATTTGATCGGTAACCAATTGATTAGAATAGCTATAATCAACACCTAAACGATTGCTGAAGAATTTCAACTCAGCTCCTAATTCATAGGACTTCGTATTTTGAGGTTTCAGATTAGGGTCATACTGAACATTATTGGATAAGTATGAACTAATTCCATCAACAGGATACTGTATTGGTGTAGCACCCCAGAAACCACCACCATAGTTAGGCGAAGCATAGAAATTTTGATAATACTCAGCGGCTTGTCCAACTTCTGCATAGGATGCCCGTACTTTAGCAAAGGAAAGAACCGGCATATCGCGCAAGCTTTCCAACTCTGTAATCACAAAACCTAATGATACCGAAGGATAGAAAAAACTGTTGTTATCACGTGGCATAGTTGAGACATAATCCTGACGACCAGTAACGTTTAAGAACAACATGCTTCTGAAATCCAGAGCAAGATTTCCAAAGAAACCAACTGTCCGATCCTGGTATTGAGATTCATCTGCCTGTTGAATTTTTGTATTTCCAATATGAGGCCATCCACCAAAGTTAAATCCAGTACCGTATTCATCATAAAACTTCCGGTTTCTATGGTTTAATTCATTTCCTATTAAAGCAGAAAAGTTGAAATCGCTGTTTATTGTCCAGTCAAAGGTAGCAGTCAAAAGTGAATTAATTGTTTGAGAAGTGACTCCATAATTATTCATCTCACCTGTTCTTCCTCTGCTTCCAAATTCAAAAATATCCTGATAATGAGTAGTATAGACATCAGTTCCTATTTGATAACGAGTTTTAATGCTCATGTTCTCAGCAATATAAGGACTGTATTCCACAAAACCATTACCAAAGAAACGGTCAGTTACTTCATTGAACTTATTATGTGATGCGCCCCAATAAGGATTATCAAATGTAAGTGAGCGATAATAAATCTGTGAATACGGATCACTAGGCCTATTTGTTGGGATACCCGCCAAATCGTAGTTCGGTGGAGCTGAATAAACCCCAGCCAATGCAGCGTCGTTTGCAGCAGGAAGTTTATCTATCGAAGTACGTGAATAATTTGAAGTGAATCCCAGGCTCCAATTATTATTCAGCTTAGTTTCTCCGGCTGCCTTTGCATTCCATCTATCCATACCTGTTGAAGGAGCTATACCATCTTGAGTTGTGTTACCAATACCAAAGGCTATATTTCCCTTATCATTGGCCTGGCTAATGTTAAGTGATGTTGTTGTGGTAAATCCAACATCAAAATAGTCACCAAAATTATCGTACACTTGAGGGGTCACCCATGGATCCAATCCTGCTGCTTCAAGCTGGGGAACACGGTACATCCCCGGATGACCCTGTGAATTACCACCATAAGTTGGATCATCTGGCAAACTATTAATCTCAGGCCCCCAAGAGAAGGAAGTATTTGGGACGTTTCTGCCATAGCTACCCTGAGCATACTTTGTTTGATAATCTGGTTTCCGTGAAACCTTGTCAAAGCTGGTAAAGTTAGAGAATGAAATAGCGGGTTTACCAGTTTTATTCCCTTTACCACTTTTCGTAGTAATAATAATTACCCCATTAGAAGCTTTAATTCCGTAAAGCGCAGCAGCAGCCTGACCTTTGAGCACATTAATACTTTCGATATCATTAGGGTCAATATCTACTGCCCGGTTTGCAATATCAGCACCGGTTACACTATTGCCGGTAGAGTAATCTGCTGTAGAAGAAATGGGCATTCCATCTACTACATACAAGGGAGTGTTATTACCAGAAAATGAACGAGCTCCCCTGATAATAATTTGTGACGAAGCACCTGGCATACCAGAAGATGGCTTAATTTCAACCCCGGAGATTTTTCCTTGTAATGCTGTTGAAAGGCTTGATGAACCTGAACGTGTTAGCTCTTCGCTCGAAACATCCTGCACCGAATACCCGAGTGCCTTACGTTCTTTGGAAATACCCAGAGCTGTAACAACCACTTCTTCCATTTGAAGCACATCAGGTTCCATAACCACATTAATAGTATTTTGTTCCCCGATCACAATCTCTTGACTGATCATTCCGACAAAACGGAAAATCAATGTACGGTGATCCGGCTGTACAGCAAATGAATAATTACCGTCAATATCGGTTGTGGTACCAATAGTAGTACCCTTAACCATCACGGTAACTCCGGGAATTCCCATCCCATCCTGCGCACTGGTAACCTTACCAGTAATTGTTCTCGTCTGCGCAAATGCAAAATTTACACCTGCGATCAGCAAGAACACTAGCATAATCGTAATTTTTCTCATAATGGTGATTTTTGGTTAGTGAATTGATTAACTAATAAAATTTTCTGTTCATAAATGTTTTACGAAAACGTTTGCATTTAAGCGTGCAAGTTACAAACATCTGTGTATTTAACAAAAAATTAATTGAAAAATATTTTAACTTTTATGAAAGAAATGCTTTATTTTACAGGTTTACAAGTTTTTACATGTTTAACAATTTTTAGGTTTAAAGCAATATCCGTACGCAATTATTCATAATTTCCGGCATTTTCGATACTTTCCACACTGGATTGGCGTGTAGGTATGATTAAAATCAAACTGATCAGTATAGCTTCGAGCAATAGTTTTTGCCAGCCTTCAAAGCCTCCTATTATGATTTGAATACCTATCAGAATCATCCCAAAAAACAAAATTATCAATTTCTTTCCCCTTCTAAAATAGTTGAAGAACCCCACGATAATCATTGCATTAAGCAGAAACAACACAAGCATGACCAACCAGATCGGAAAAATATTAAACGTGATCGGATTAGTTCCAAGTCCCGCCCATTCAATAATATATTTGTTGAAAATCAAAGCTGTTAAAGCAAGAACAGCAATAAAAATATAATATGTCATTGCAAAAGTGCCAACTAACAATTGCAGCAACCGTGTGTGTGGTTTCGATTCAGATTTCTGAGCTGTCATTATGATTCGTTTGAGCTGATTAATAACTATCTACAGAATTATTCTTTCGCCAATTGTTTAATAAATCAATCCATTCGATCCCTGAAGCGAAGATACAACAATATAAAAAGCGTGGCAAGTACCAGATCGAACATTGGAAATACATCCTCAGGTTTGTAGATGTATATGGTAGAGACAATTAGAATAAGCAGCTGCGAAATGGCGTACAAATGAAATCCGGCCTGTCGCAAGTTCCACATCAAACGAACACCATTAAATGAAATGACTTGCAAAAAGGCAGAAATCAAAAAATAGGAGCGGTTGATCCTTCCAAAAATACCCAAATCAAAACCCAACCCTTCAAAGCTTTCCTGTTCAATCATTTCCAGTACAATAGCATGATTAAAATAAACAAAGAAATTACTCACCGCTGCAAGGCCTGAACCAATAAAACTCAAAACACACAAGAAAGTCAATAAACCCGGTCTTATTCTGTGATTTTCATTTTGAACCATAAATTCCTGTATTTCAATTCAATTTGCCAATAAGTCTTTCCACTTCTTCCAGAATTTCGCCCGATTCGACCAATGCCTTCATCGCATTGTGATCGTCAAACAGCGGGCGATCCACATCCAAAAATGCTACATGGCGACGCACAAGCTCGTGTGCTTTCCTTGTTCCTTCACCAAAGTTATAATCCCTAAAATCCAATGCCTGGGCAGCAGCCATCAGCTCAATGCCTAAAATTCCGTAGGCATTATCCATGATTTGAAAGTTTTTGAGTGCAGTGTTCATTCCCATCGAAACAAAATCTTCCTGATCAGCAGCCGCCGGAATGGATTGTATGCTTGCCGGAGCAGACAAAATACGCTGCTCAACAATCTGCATATCAGCAGTATATTGCGACAACATCAATCCGGAGAACATTCCGGCACCTTTAGTCAGAAAAGCCGGAAGACCAACGCTCAAAGCAGGATTATTCAAACGATTCATACGTCGTTCAGACAGCACACACACCATCGTGATAGCTGCTCCGGCCATATCCATCGGTAACGAAACTGGTGATCCCTGGAAATTTGCTCCGGAAAGCTGTAGGTCTTCGTCCGGGAAAAAGATGGGATTGTCACCCACACCGTTGAGCTCAATCTCAACCTGCGATCGAGCCCAGGCCATTGCATCATGAGCAGCTCCAATCACCTGTGGTGTTGAACGCATACTATAAGCATCCTGCACCTTGCATTTTATCCTGCCTTCAGCCAGATCGCCACCTTTTACTATTTTATTAATCGCCATTGCCGAACGAACAGCACCGGCAAACCCTCTCACTTCGTGTATCTTGCGGTTGTATGGTTTCATGTTAGCTTTTAAAGCTTCGAGCGACATGGCTGCTGCAATCTCCGCCTGACGCAAAAAGCGATCAGCATCATGCAGAAACAATGCACTCATCGCGGTGAGCACATTCGATCCGTTGATAGTGGCCAGCCCGTCGCGTGCCTGCAAGCCGGGTATTTCAATACCTGCACGTTTCAATGCTTCTCTTCCCGAAAGCAATTCGCCTTTGTAAAAAGCTTTACCCTCTCCCATCATCAATAAAGCAATTTGCGACATGGGAGCCAAATCTCCTGAAGCCCCTACGCTACCTTTGCGGCACACAAATGGCGTAACCCCTTTATTCAGCATCTCGACCAATGTATGGGTAATTTCTGGTCTGCATCCCGAATGACCATGCGCATGAACATTGATTCGCCCGAGCATGGCTCCTCTAACCCAATCTTCGGGCATGGGCTCACCAATTCCGGCAGCATGGTTATAAATCAGGTATTTCTGGAATTCCTTTACCTGATCATCATTCAGCACCATCTCCGAGAACTCGCCGATGCCTGTATTTACGCCATACATAATTTCCTTTGCCTGTATTTTGCGTTCAAGCATGGCTCTGCATTTTTCAATTCGCCCAATGGCGGCTGTATCCAGTTCAACTTTACGATGATGACGGGCAACTTCAACAACATGCTCTATTGTCAATCCACTTCCGGTGATGATAAGACTTGTTTTCATTTTAAAATCGGTTTAGGTTTAAGCTAAGTTTTCAAAAAGCTAAATTAGAGAATAAGCAGATGCAAACAAAGATTAGTATTTTTGCCCAATCAAATCAAATCCCATTTTAATGCAAAACGAAAGCCTTAACTCAATTCAAAATCAAATCGATACCACCCCTGCCCTGCTTTTGTATTTCTTTAGCGACCGATGCGCACCCTGCCTCAGTTTGCGACCCAAAGTTGAAAAATTGCTGTCCGAAAACTTTCCGGCCATGAAACTCCTTTACATAGATTCAGAAAAGCAAGCAGAAATTGCCGGGCACTTTGGTGTCTTCTCAAACCCAACCCTGTTACTCTATTTTGATGGACACGAACATCAAAGATTGAGCAAATATGTAGCTATCCCGCAATTGGATGCTGCCATCAGCAGACCTTACGAATTATTGATCGACTAAGCTCAAATGCCTTTCATCAAGGCATCCGGAATGTTGAGCGGTACTGTTTTCAAGAATTCGACCGATTTGGCAATTTCGGTGTACATCACCTTGTCATTATCCACAAAATCAACCTTTTCGCGATAAGCCTTAACAAATTCTTCAATGAATTCTGACGACCTGACCGGCCTGCGAAATTCAAGCGCCTGCGCAGCATTGAAAAGTTCAATGGCTAAAATTCGCTCAAGATTCAAAACCACACGCAGGGCTTTGGTAGCAGCATTTGCACCCATGCTCACATGATCTTCCTGACCTTGCGAAGATTCAATGGAATCAACCGATGCCGGTGTGCTTAGCTGTTTGTTTTGGCTTACCAAACTCGCGGCTGTGTATTGAGGAATCATAAATCCGGAATTTAATCCCGGACTGGCAACCAAAAATGGTGGCAAGCCTCTTTTGCCATGCAGAAGCTGGTAAGTTCTTCGTTCACTGATATTTCCCCATTCACTCAGGGCAATAGCCAGGTTATCAAGTGCAAGTGCAAGCGGCTGTCCGTGAAAATTTCCGGCAGAAATAATCAAATCATCATCCGGAAAAATTGTTGGATTATCTGTTACTGCATTTATCTCATTACTAAACACATAGGCCACATAATTAACAGAATCCTTTGAAGCTCCGTGCACCTGCGGAATGCATCGGAAAGAATAAGGATCCTGAACATGAGCTTTTTTTCTACTAATCAACTCACTTCCTTCCAGCAGCTTACGAAAACGATCTGCCGTTGCAATCTGTCCTTTGTGATGCCGGATCTGATGCACCTGATCGTAAAAAGGTTCCAAACGTCCATCAAAGGCTTCAAGCGAAAGTGCGCCGATAATATCAGCAAGCATCGAAAGCCGGAAGGTTTTAAGCAAGGTGAAAACACCGTAGGCACTCATAAATTGAGTACCATTGAGCAGGGCTAACCCTTCCTTGGATTGCAATTTGATTGGCTCCCAGCCAAAATGTTTCATCACAAGTTCGGATGCTTGCCGCCTGCCTTTAAAATAAACCTCTCCCTTGCCCAGCAATGGTAAGGACATATGTGCCAGTGGAGCCAGATCGCCTGATGCCCCAAGAGAACCCATTTCGTAAACCACCGGAATTACATCGTGGTTGTAAAAATCTATAAGTCGCTCAACGGTAATTTGTTGCACACCCGAATGACCATATGAAAGACTTTGTACCTTGAGCAGTAGCATCAACTTCACAATTTCTGGCGGGACAAGGTCACCTGTACCACAAGCATGTGACATCACCAGATTTTCCTGCAACTGACCCAGCTCTGATTTTGAGATACTGGTGTCGCAGAGCGAACCAAATCCGGTTGTGATGCCATACACAGGTTCGTCCTGACTGGCAATTTTCTGATCGAGGTAAGCACGACAATGCTCAATCTTTGCAACGGCCTCTTCTGAAAGTGCGAGCTTATAATTTCGCTTTGTGAGGTCGAAAATTCTCTGGAAAGTAAGTTTTTCTGAATTGATATAATGAGTTTGCATTTGTATTGCAGATTAAATGTAAAATAAAAACAATATAGGTGATACACGAATAGCTCAAACCCTACCAAACAAGGCTGTTCTGTTAATTCTGATCAGGAAGTCGCGTATCAAATCCGGGGTCATAATCAGGCTTTTAAGCGTACTTCCAATTCTTCAATCAATGATTGGGCGGCTACAGTAATCTGCTCGCCTGATTGCATTTGTTTGATAGTAAATTGCCCGGCATTCATTTCTGATTCACCGGCCATCACCACTATCGGGATGTGTTTTTGATCAGCATAGCGCAATTGCTTTTTGATTTTGGCGGCATCCGGAAAAATTTCGACACTTAAACCCTTCTCTCTGATTTTCTGTAGAAACGGAAGGCAGTAAGTCATTTCTTTTTCACCAAAATTCAAAAAAATGATCTGTGTTGATTGCATGGCCTTTTCGGGAAACAGTTCAAGACTTTGCATCACATCGTAAATGCGATCCGCACCAAAACTGATACCCACACCCGACATATCAGGCATCCCAAAAACACCGGTTAAATTATCATACCTGCCGCCACCACAAATACTACCCATTGGCACATCGGTTGCTTTCACCTCAAAAATAGCTCCTGTATAATAATTCAGTCCGCGAGCTAAAGTCAGGTCAAGTTCAACAGGCATTGAAAGATTCATAATATCAAGATAATCAAATAACTGCCGTAACTCGGCAATCCCTTTTGCACCAATATCGAGATGGCCGATCAGCTTTTCGAGCATATCAAGTTTCTCTGCAGTTGAACCTTCCATGAAAAGCACAGGCTGAAGTAATTCAACAGCTTTGTCGGACAAGCCTTTTTCACGAAGTTCATTATTCACCTGATCAATACCAATCTTATCAAGCTTGTCAATTGCCACGGTTATGTCGATCAAGGCTTCTGGTTTACCAATATAATCTGCCAGTCCGGCCAATACTTTGCGATTGTTGATTTTGGTTACAACGTTGATATTTAATCTTTTAAACACATCATCAATCAGTTGAACCAATTCTGCCTCATTAATCAGGGCATCGCTACCCACCACATCCACATCGCATTGGTAAAACTCGCGATAGCGTCCTTTCTGAGGACGATCGGCGCGCCAGACCGGCTGAATCTGGTATCGTTTGAAAGGAAAGCTGATTTCGTTGCGGTATTGTACCACAAAACGGGCGAACGGAACTGTAAGATCATATCGCAAACCTTTCCCGCTTATTCTTGACCCTAAGGTTTCGAAAGAGCGCTTGTCGGCATCACTAATATCGGAAAGGAAATCTCCGGAATTTAAAATTCTGAATAAAAGCTTGTCGCCCTCATCGCCATATTTGCCGGTTAGCGTAGAGAGATTTTCCATGGCAGGTGTTTCAATCGGCTCAAAACCGTAAAGCTTGAACACGTCTTTTATAGTATTAAAAATAAAATCCCGACGAGCCATTACATCCGGGCCGAAATCTCTTGTCCCTTTGGGTATTGCTGGTTTTTGCGCCATTCCGTTTTCTTTTCTGAAGTGGCAAAGGTACTAAAAAGCCACTTGTTTGATGAAATCAGCTCTCAGGTAAAAAAACGTTCGGCTCAAAAAGAAGAAAAGTTAAAAACCTAAGTTTTTGAGCAGGTATTCGAGGTAATCAGCTGCGTTTGGATCACCCTCGGCAGGTGCCCAGGGCGCAAAATGCTTGTCAATTGTTGGATCATAAGGGCCGTCTTTCAGCTCGTAAGCCACTGATCCTATTTCCATTGAAACGATACAATGATAAGTTCGCGGACTGATCTCACAGCCATAATTTCCTTTGGAAGCATCCAGCAAAATATGATCGCGCACCTGCCCGTTTTCTTCAAATTCGACAACCAAAATTTTACCACGCAAGCAAAAAAACGCTTCTGATTTATCCGGATTTTCGTGCTTATGCGGTTGGATATATGTCCCGGGTTCCATGGCATTCAACATGCGTTGCATCAGGGCTTCCGACTTATCATGAAAGTTCAGATTTGTCCTTTTGCGGGTTGAACTTCTGGCTATTGAAGAAACCTTCTCGATCAAATTCTCGTCAATTTTTATCATTGTTTTTTGCTTCTTTTCCAGATTAAATCATCAACAGCACGCTTCGGTACAATATGTACCTCATTTTCATCTGTATAGTAAGCTACCGATGCGTTTTCAACCGCTTTTATTTCAACGGTTTGTTTTGGTTTTCCAAGAGCCAGTACCATCATTACTTCCAAGTCATCTTCAAGATCAAAATAACGGGATATAGCGTATCGGTTCACCGTTCTAACAATACATCCGCCAAAACCAGCAGCCGTGGCACCAAGTAAAATGGTTTGAGCAGCAATGCCGGCATCAAAGTCGGCCCGTTCGTTTAATTTTTTATCCAACAACATAACCAAATATGCCGTTGGACGATCGTCAGGCGATGGGCCGTCCCAATCCTTTAGATACCACGCCCATTTGAGTTGATCAAAAACAAAATTAAGTTCATTCGGTTTAGTGACAAGCACATATTTCAGGGGTTGGATATTTTTGGAGGAAGCTGTAAAACGCGCCAGAGCAACCAATTCGTGAAGCAGTTTTTCATTCGGCACAGGCTTTTGATAAAACCTTCTGTAACTACGGTTTACTCGTAAAAGTTCGATCAGATCATTTGGAATTTCGGCCATAAAATGATTTTATGCAAAGTTAAGCTTTCTGGATTTATGACTTTAAGTGCTGGCAGTTTATTTAAATCCAGAAAAGTACATAGAAACATATACTAATTATTAAAACTCATTCTAAATTGCCTTCAAAATCAACATTTGCCAATTGCTGGAAAAATGAAAGGTATTAATTTAGCACCTTCATTTAAAAATTAAAACTTATGGATCATAACCAACTTGCTGTTATTCCGTTGTGGGCTTCCATTCCCTTTGCGATTATTTTATTATTTATTGCCATTGGGCCTTTGTTTTTTCATCACTGGTGGGAAAACAACCGCAACAAATTAATAGTTTCGCTTGTATTGGGCATTCCTACATCTATCTGGTTAATTTACAATGGTTTATCACACAATCTCATGCATCAGATGTTGTTTGATTATGTGCCATTTATCATCCTGTTGGGTTCCCTTTTTGTGATTACAGGGGGCATTCAACTGAAAGGGGATATTGAAGCTAAACCAGCAATTAACACTTTATTTTTGGGAATTGGTGCTGTACTGGCCAGTTTTATGGGAACAACCGGAGCTGCCATGCTGCTCATCCGTCCGGTAATCAGAACCAATTCGGAACGCAAATTCAAAGTGCACACCATACTGTTTTTCATTGCCATTGTTGCCAACGCAGGTGGGATGTTGACGCCGCTTGGTGATCCGCCACTTTTCCTGTTGTATCTGCGTGGTGCACCTTTTGAATGGTTCTTTAGTCTCACCAAAGAATGGGCTTTCGTAAACGGCCTTTTATTGCTGGTGTATTATCTGGTGGATTCCTACTATCATAAAAAAGAACCTGTAATCAACATCGCAAAGGATCATGCTGAAATAGAGCCTATTAGCTTGAAAGGCACATTCAATTTTATTTTCCTGCTCGGAGTGGTTTTTTCAGTAGCTTTCCTAAACGAGAATTATATTCACGCCATTCACGACAACCATTATATTGGGTTTATTCGCGAAGCTGCCATGCTGTTTTTTGCTGGTCTTTCGCTCTATTTCACCAAAAAGCAACTCCGAATCGACAACAAATTTACCTGGGGTCCGATTATCGAGGTTGCTTTCCTGTTTTTGGGCATCTTTGCAACAATGGTACCGGCACTGTTATGGCTCAACACAAATGCCGGCTCGCTGGGGATAAACACTACTGCCATGTTTTATTATGCCACGGGCGGATTAAGTGCTTTCCTTGACAATGCGCCTACTGCACTAGCGTTTCATAATTTAGCGATGGGAATGAATGAGGGTGGCGTTGCCATTGCAGCACCGGGATATGTGGCAGGCATACCGGAAGAACTGCTTACTGCTATTTCGATCGGAGCTGTATTCTTTGGGGCGATGACCTATATTGGAAACGGCCCTAACTTCATGGTAAAAGCCATTGCTGAAGAAAATAAAATTCAGATGCCAAGCTTCTTCGGGTATATGTTTAAATTTTCGATTGTAGTGCTACTACCCTTATATATCCTCACACAATTGCTCTTTATTTAGCAATACTGACAATACTGATTAGGGAGAAAAAAGAAAAAGGCTGAAAATAATTGATTTTCAGCCTTTTCTTATGTTATTAATCTGCTTTAAGTTTCTTATACCTGATTCGCGTTGGGCCTTTATCACCCAGGCGTTTTCGTTTGTTTTCTTCGTATTCGGTATAACTTCCTTCAAAGAAATAGACTTGTGAGTCACCTTCAAAGGCCAGCATATGTGTTGCCACACGGTCGAGGAACCAGCGATCGTGCGAAATAATCACTGCACATCCGGCAAAGTTTTCAATTCCTTCTTCCAGGGCACGCAAAGTATTCACATCAATATCGTTGGTGGGTTCATCGAGCAGCAAAACATTGGCTTCCTGTTTAAGTGTTAAGGCAAGATGTAGCCTGTTTCGCTCCCCACCCGAAAGAATTCCGGCCTTTTTATTCTGATCTGTCCCGCTAAAATTAAACCTGGATACATAAGCCCTGGCATTCATTGTTCTGTTGCCCAGTTTAATATCATCGTGACCGCCAGAAATAATTTCGTAAACCGTCTTCTCCGGATCAATTTCGGCATGAGCCTGATCCACATAACCAATCTTCACAGTATCACCGATTTCAAAACTTCCCTTGTCAGCTTGTTCAAGTCCCATCATCAGCCTGAACAAAGTTGTTTTTCCAGCTCCATTCGGACCAATAACACCAACAATACCGGCAGGAGGAAGGCTAAAACTCAGATTTTCATAGAGCACTTTATCACCAAAAGCTTTCGAAACCTGGTTAAATTCAAATACTTTGTTCCCCAATCGTGGCCCATCGGGAATAAAAAGTTCGAGCTTTTCTTCTTTCTGTTTTACATCCTCACTAAGCATTTTTTCGTAGGACGACAATCGGGCTTTCGATTTGGCATGTCGGGCTTTGGGTGCCATTCGCACCCATTCCAGCTCACGTTCAAGGGTTTTGCGTCGTTTGGAAGCAGATTTCTCCTCCTGCTCCATCCGTTTTGTTTTTTGCTCAAGCCAGGAAGAATAATTGCCTTTCCACGGGATACCCTCTCCCCTGTCGAGCTCCAGTATCCAGCCGGCAACATGATCCAGAAAATAACGATCGTGGGTAACCGCAATCACAGTTCCTTTATATTGTTGCAAATGCTTTTCGAGCCACTCAACAGACTCTGCATCCAGGTGGTTAGTAGGCTCATCCAGGAGTAAAATATCGGGTTCGCTTAATAACAAACGGCACAATGCAACCCTGCGACGCTCGCCTCCCGAAAGGTTTTTTACAGGCACATCGCCTTCAGGACAACGCAAAGCGTCCATGGCGCGTTCCAGCTTACTATCCAGCTCCCAGGCGTCCTTATGTTCAATCAACTCAGTCAACCGCCCCTGTTCATCGATCAGTTTCGACATTTCCTCATCCGAGAGTGGCTCCATAAACCTGTTGTTTACAGCATCATAAGCCTTAAGCAGATCAACTACCTCCTGCACACCTTCCTGCACAACCTCACGTACGGTTTTTGAATTATCCAAGTCCGGTTCCTGATCGAGCATACCTACTGAATAACCAGGCGAAAAAACCACTTCACCATCAAAAGATTTTTCTTTGCCCGCAATAATCTTTAGTAAAGTTGATTTTCCGGAGCCGTTGAGACCGATGATCCCAATCTTGGCTCCATAAAAAAATGAGAGGTAAATGTTCTTAAGAATCTGACGGGAAGGTGGTATGACCTTGCTTACACCTACCATCGAAAATATTATCTTTCTGTCGTCTGACATATAATTGATTATTAGTTTAATGACAACTACTAAACTGCAAAACTACAAATCTTTTATCCTGCTTTTGTTGCTGCCAAATAAATAAGATTAATTGGTTTATTCTGAAATGTTGAGACATGAAAACAGAATGAAAATGCCGGAATTAATCCTGTTTCAGAATTTTTTTCATAGCATTTTCGAGTTTTTCATTGGCCTTTTCCCAGCTGAAATTACGGTGAACAAATGTATGTCCGGCAGTTGCAATTTGATTGGCAAAATCCGAATCATTCAAGAGCTTAATAAGCAATCCGGCAATTTGATCCGCGGTATCTCCTACCAGAATTTCAACTCCTTCCTTTGCTTTTAAAGGCTTACAGGCCAACGAAGTAGTAACGCAGGGCACAGCCATCGACATGGCTTCCAGAAGTTTATTCTGCAAACCAGTACCAATACGCATGGGTGCCACAAATACACTGGCATGAGCGTAGGCCTGCCGGATATCATCCATCCAACCTGAAACAATAACACGGTCAGAAGCTAACTGCCTGATACTGACATCAGGAGTGGCACCGGCCAATAACAGACGGGCATTGGGAATCTTTTTCCAAACCAATGGCATGATTTCGTGAACCAGAAAAGCAGCTGCATTAACATTAGGTGGATAAGCCATATTTCCCGTGAAGACAATTTCGTATTTCTTTTCCTCTAAAATGGGGCTAAAATATTCATGATCAACACCATTAGGGATAATCAGGATTTCATCCCGTTTGGGATGCGGTATTAAAACCTGATCCGCTTCGCTGATGATTGTTTTCAAATCAAAATCATCAAAAAGATCCGCTTCATATCGCTGAAGTCTGCGATACTCCATCATTAAAAAGGGTTTCATCAACCAGGAAGACACCTCAAGTCTTCGCTTCATACCCATACTAAAAACATCCTGATAATCAATCACTTTTGGAAGATCGGTCTTCCTTACATATTTAGCAACGCGTAACAACTGACCGTAGAGTATATCCGGCTTGTGTTCATCAATGAGATCTCCTATCTTCTTGGCTGCCCTGGTATTATAAAAATAACCAGTTTGCAAAGGATCGCCGTTCAACCAGGCAACCACCAGATTGAGCAAGATGCCAATTCCAGGCAAATCGATAAAACTGATGGACTTGCAATAAGTCTGAAGTGCAGCAAAAGCAGCTTTTTTATTGGCCTTGCGATCAGAATTCAAAGTACACAAAATGATCTCATTGTTTTTGGAGAGCTGTTTCAATTGATTAAAGGCTCTCAGCTTATCGCCTTTCTCAAGAGGCCATGGAATACGTGATAGCAGCACAAAAATCTTCATCAGGCTGATACGGGTTTTGATTCGGACACAAAGATACGGGATTTTTGGTGTTTATAAAATCCATACTCAGGTCAGCAAAAGCCCGCGAAGCTTGTTTCAGCACCTTGAATTATTATGATTTACGCGGCCTCAATCTTCGCAGTTATTCTGTATCAGGTTATTATAAAACTTCAACAGCCGGACATTTATTTTTTCGCTGTTGTGCTGTTCCTCAACAAGTTTACGTGCTGCAACACCACAATTAAAAGCTTTTTCGGGATGCTGAAAAAGCTGAACCATCAGAGCAACCATTTTTGCTGCATCATCCGCAATAAAAATATTGAACTGATCGGTATAATTGATCCCCTCGGCACCCACCTGGGTTGTAACAACCGTTTTGCCAAGAGCCATTGCTTCGATAATTTTTATTCTGATACCACTTCCTGACAAAAGTGGAACTACTGCAATATGATTTTTTTGCACAAATGCAGTTGCATTATCTACCTCGCCCAGCACTTCCAGTCCAGGAGCTTTATAGTGCAACAACCAATCTGGCATAAATCGTCCGGCAAGCACAAAATGTGCATCGGGAACTTTGCTTATCACCCTGGGCCATACGTTTTCGAGCATCCATTTGATGCCTTCCTGATTGGGTATCCAGTTCATCGATCCAAGATGAAAAAAAACTGGTGGTGTTGTAACTTCAAAAACAGGCTCGTAATTAGCTGTATTGATTCCATAAGGAATATCCACAACAATTTTATGCGTGAAACCTCTGAAAAATGCTGCATCCTTGCGTGTGATAGCTGCTACCCCATCCACTTGATTCAGGCTTTCCAGCTCAAACTGCCTGAGCGTATCACTTAAATGATTCAGATAAAAACGCTTTGGAAAAAAAACCGATTGCCGCGCTAAACGCTTCCAAATCAGATGTTCTATATTATGAGCCCGTAGTACAATCACAGCCTTTGAATACTTGCGTATTGCAGGAATGTAAGGTGCCATAAATACCGTTTCAAGCTGAACAACATCATATTCTTCTGTTTCAAGAATTTTAATCAATTCTTTCTCGAAACTTGCAGAAATAAATCGTTCAACATGATAGGAACGATTTCTGACTAAGGCATTGAGTGCTCCAAATGGCTTGATTCTAAGATCAACATCTACAAGTGTTAAGCCGGTTTTTTGCTTTAATTCATCCTGTATCGCTTCTGAATCTACCTTATACTTCTCCGAATTAATCGCCAGTACTTTCACCCGATGACCTGTTTTGAGCAAACCATCAATGATGCTTTTCATGGCTATCGGGCCACCTTCACTCGCTGGAAAAGGAGATTTGTTGCATACAAAAAGTACTTTCATCATCGAAGAATTTTAATTTCTATGAGGCAGCAATTTTTTCATCAATTTTCTCCAGCTGTCAACATCCAGCAATGCCGCGTCTGTTGTGGCTTTGAAGGTCAAAAACAATCCAACGGGAAAAAGTATTAACGACGACAGCCAAACACCTGTTACCACATTCAAATCGCCTACTTTAGCTGCTTTTTCGCCGGTGATGCTGGTTATGTGATAAACCACGAAAAACAAAACAGCAATAACAACAGGCAATCCCAACCCTCCCTTCCGGATGATGGCTCCCATGGGTGCACCAATAAAGAAAAGTATCAAACAAGCAATGCTAAGTGTAAATTTCTTGTGCCAGGCAATCTGGTGTTTACGGATGTTTTCCTGCTGAAAACTGAAGTCATTTTTATTGAAAATCACATTATCCCAGGCCGAACGTGCTGCTGTTATTGCCATATCGAGTATGCTGCTTTTCTCAGTCCTGTCGAAATTTTGGATTAATGGCCATTGCAATTTTAACATTGTGGTATCCTGAATCTCTTCCTTCTCAATGCTATTTGTATCTATTTTATTATCAGATACTTTAGCAATTAACATCGATTTTAAACTGGTATCCAGGGTGGCAAAATGTTGGAAACGTCTTTCGAAACTTAATTTAAACCGATCTTTTCTTTCGTTCAATCTTTGGTCCAGCGAATCAACAGACTTATTCAGTTGTTTGATATTCAGCATGGTATAATGACTTTTGAAAAGATCCTCTTTGGTTCGGTTCATACTAAACTCAGAAAGATCGAAGCGGATTCGTTGTCGTTTAAATTCTGTTCTGTCAAAAGGTCTGTTTTCCCTATAATTACGTTCAGAAACGATATCGGTATAAGAATACCCGTCGAATAACGTAAAGATGATGTATTGCTGATCAGAACTCATTTCCATATAGCCCGATTGGGCTGTTGTAACTTTTATATTTCCTTGCCTGTCAGTATGATCATAAATTTTTACATCGTAGATTGTTCGTCCGTCCTTATCCTTCTTGCCAACTCTTATCACATAATTTTCGATGCCATGATAAAAAACTCCTTCGGTAATATCGAATGCAAGTTTCTGCTGCCTTACATCATACAATAAGGACTGAAATTTGAGATTGGCATAAGGTTGCACATAATTTGAAAACAAAAAAGCCAACATGCTGATTGCAACCGACAAAATAACAAGCGGACGCATTATTTTCCAAACAGAAATTCCGGCTGCCTTCATGGCAACCAACTCGTAATGTTCGCCCAGATTGCCAAAAGTCATCAAAGACGACAACAATATAGCAAGCGGAAGTGCCATTGGAACAAAAGTGGCACTGGCAAAAAACAACAATTGGGCTATCACTGTACCTTCAAGACCTTTGCCAACCAAATCGTCAATGTATTTCCACAGAAACTGCATCAACAGGATAAAAAGTGCAATAAAAAAGGTGAGCACTAAAGGGCCAAGATAAGACCTGATTGAGAATGCATATATTTTTTTCAAGACAAATAAATATGTTAGCCAGGCAAAATTAATGAATTAATATCCCACTTGCATAATAAAGACAAAACCAGCGGCATAAAAAGGCCGGCCAGCCATATTGCAAACTGAAAAAGAAACGAAAACCCACGCAAAATGTTGCTGCGACTAATTGCTGATGCAATAAATTTTTGACAAACTGTAACATCAAGGCTAAATTGTACGTCACATGACAAAAAGAATCAATAAACCTTTTCTAAACAATTCAAAATTATGAAATCAAAATTATTCGCTTTTAGCTTTATGCTACTTTTAATGGGATCTTCAGTCAGCCTTTTTGGTCAATATTATGGTAATGGAAATCTTGAAGAGCGTAAATATGATGTTGGTACATTTAATAAGATAGCTGTAAGTGGAAATTTTCAGCTGATATTTGTTTACGCCCCTGAACACACTGTTTATGTTGAAACTGATAACAATCTTTTCGAGCATATTGATGTAAAGGTGGAAGAAAATACTTTAATTCTGACTACCAGTCACATCAGAAAGCATACGAAAATGACTGCAACAGTAACATCTCCCGAGCTTGCAGAAATAGAAGCCTCTGGTGCCAGCAAAGTTGAAATTCCGGAACTGTTGCGTGTTGGCCAGTTTAAGATAAAAGTAAGTGGTGCATCGAATGTTACTGCTCTGCTAGAGGCTCAAGAGTTAACAACAGATATATCAGGTGCCAGCCGTTTAACGCTTAATGGGACAGCCGAAAAACATACTTCCGAGATAAGTGGTGCCGCAAGGCTAAATGCGGCTGATTTCAAAACTACCACTTCGAATATTGTTGCAAGTGGTGCAAGTGACGCCAAGGTATGGGCCACCGAAACGCTCTACAGCAAAACAAGTGGTGCCGCCAAAGTGAAATTCGACATAGTACCCAACCAGCATTTATACGACCCCCAAACCAAAGTTTCGACCAATGTGAGAAATGATCAATTTTATACGATTACGGATACCTGGAATAATGGCAGAGGAGATTCTGTTAGTGTAAAAATCGGTAATTTAAATATCAAGGTGATTGATGATGATTCTACAATAATCTCAGTTGGTACCCGAACCATAGTCATTGACGATAATGGGAATATTAACATCACAAGAATCAAAAAACACCGTTTCAATGGGCACTGGGCAGGCGTTGAGATAGGTTTGAACGGCTTACTCACTCCCGATTTCAACATGAGTTATCCTGTCAGCCAAAGCTATTTAGACCAAAGAATGGAAAAAAGTATCAATTTGAATTTGAATTTCTATGAGCAAAACATTAAGCTGAATAAATCGGGAACAATAGGAATGTTCAGTGGATTAGGTTTCAGCTGGAACAACTATCGCTTTTCCAATTCAACCCTGCTCACCGGCGATTCGAGCGTTTTCAAAGGCTATCTGATGGAAGGCGTATCAGTGAGAAAAAGCAAGCTCACAAATCTGTATCTCACACTTCCCTTGTTTTTTGAAGTTCAGTCGAAATCATACCGAAACAAAGAAAAATTACATTTTGCCGCAGGGGTTGTGGCTGGTTGGAGAATCAGCAGTCACACCAAAATCTATTACAACGAAGCCAACAAAGTTTTTAAGTTGCGCGATCCCGAGACAGGAAATTTACTAGCCGGAAGCATGCAAAGTCCGGGAAATTCTAATCGTAACATCAGTAAAAACTACGACAGTTTTCATATGCGGCCATTCAAGCTGGACGCAGGTGTAAGGATAGGTTGGGGAATTGTAAATCTCTATGCAAACTATTCACTTACCAGTTTGTTTATCAAAGACAAAGGTCCTGAGCTTTATCCCTTTGCCATTGGCATTGCGCTTTCGAGCTGGTAATCAAATTTCATGAAATTAAAAATGCCGCCTGAAAATGAACGTTCAAGCGGCTTTTTGTATTTACCGAACTTATCAAAAAATATCAACCTCACTTAGTTTTTCGACAATTTCGTGCGTATCAGTTGCAATCACCAGTTCTTCGTCCGTAGGCACCACAATTACGCTTACTTTCGAATCATTTGTGCTTATAACTTCTTCCTTAGCTCTGCAAGTCATTGATTTTTCTGTGTCAAGATCAATCCCCAAAAATTCAAGTCCTTCCAGAGATTTTGTGCGTGTAAGGGTATCGTTTTCACCAATTCCACCCGTAAACACAACTATGTCGAGGCCACCCATGGCAGCTGCATAGGCACCAATATACTTTCGAACCCGATACTGGTACATCTCCAGCGCAATTCGGGCTCTTTCGTTGCCTTCCTTAGCAGCCAGTTCGATGTCACGCATATCCGATGACACACCAGAAACTCCGAGCATACCGCTAAACTTATTCACCAAGGTGCTTGTATATTGAATGCTTGTTTCCTCTTTATCAGCGATATATAGCAAAGCACCCACATCCAGGTCACCGCAACGGGTTCCCATTATCAAACCTTCGATGGGTGTCATTCCCATTGTGGTATCCATTGATTTCCCATCTTTAATAGCTGCCATCGAAGCACCGTTACCCAAATGACAGGTAATTATCTTTTGCTTGTTTATGTCGAGACCGAGTATCTCACATGCCCTTCGTGAAACATATTTATGACTTGTTCCGTGAAATCCGTAGCGCCTGATTTTGTATTTTTCGTAAAGCGAATAAGGAATTCCATAGAGATAAGCAGAAGGCTGCATGGTTTGATGGAAGGCCGTATCGAAAACCCCCACCTGCGGCACCTCGGGCAATAGTTCTTTCATGGCATAAATACCTTTCAGGTTTGGTGGATTATGCAAGGGAGCCAAATCAACACATTCTTCCAGGGCATCGATTACTTCATCAGAAATGAAAACACTTCCGCTGAATTTTTCGCCGGCATGAACTACCCGATGACCAATAGCATCTATTTCATCAATGGATTTGATACTACCATATTTTTCACTTACCAACACACCAAGCAAATATTGAATCCCTGCTTGATGGTCTAAAATTTCGCCTTCCAGTTTTACTTCCTTTCCATCATCACGCTTATGCTTTATTGCTGCACCTTTTAAGCCGATCTTGTCAACAAGACCTTTGGCCAGAACTGATTTAGATGGCATTTCAAAGAGTTGATATTTGATGGATGAACTTCCACAGTTCAAAACGATTATCTTCATGATATTTTCATTTTTGATTTATTTGATAACGGCACAGGTAACTGTTTGATCAACAGCCTTTCCGCTTGCGTAATTATAAAATCCCCGGTTGGTGATTCGTCCGTAATAGTTGGCTCTTACCAATCTTTTAATAATGGGAGATGGCTTATATTTCTTATCACCAAATTCTTGATAAAGGTTATCCATGTATTTCAGGATTTTATCCAGCCCAATGCGGTCGGCCATTTCGAAAGGGCCGTAGATATTTCCTGATGATTCTTTCATGGCAATGTCGATATCCGACACCGAAGCCACACCTTCCATTAATATTTCGCAGGCCTCATTAATGGTGGTAACCATCATACGTGTTACGATATTTCCGGGAGATTCATTCACACGAACAATTCTTTTATTGATCATGCCCGCAAATTTAATCACCTGCTGATAAGCTTCATCAGATGAGCTAATGCCTTTAACTACTTCTATCATGCGCGATTTGTGCACGGGTAGTATAAAATGGATTCCAATTGCTCTTTGGGGATGCTGAAGTACTGCTGCCAGATCTGAAATCATCAAAGTAGCTATGTTTGAGGATATTATAGCATCCTGGCTTACCACAGCTTCCACTTTTTTAAATATTTCTTTTCTCTCTTCGATGCTGGTACCTCTTTTTCGTGAACTAATCGATTCGATAACTATATCGCAATCAGCCAGATCATTATAATTAGTAGTTCCTTTGATGCGACTCAGGATGGCACGTTTTTCGACCGGAGTAAGCCCCCAGTGATTAATTACGTCATCCAGCTGATCTTCTAACTGACTGAATATCAATTTTATTCTATCCTCATCTAAATCCAGAAAAACAACATCAATACCATACTGACTGATGGCTCGTGTTATTTCCTGCCCTACTGCTCCACATCCGATAACACCCACTTTCTGGATCATACCTCTGGGTTGAATACTTCGTCCCAAACTGAAATCTTCTAATGTTTCATGCATATAATTATAAACTTTTATAAGGTAATAATATCAAAATTTCACTTTATTCTTCGCCTGGTTGACAGTAATAGCAACGAGGTTAACGATATCCTCAACCGAACAACCTCTGGATAAATCGTTAATGGGAGCAGCCAGTCCTTGCAAGACCGGACCAATAGCTTCGGCTCCTGCCAGACGTTGAACTAATTTATAGGCGATATTTCCGGTTTCGAGAGATGGAAAAACCAACACATTTGCTTTTCCGGCAATTTCAGAACCCGGAGCTTTTTTTCGTCCGATAGCTTCTACAATGGCGGCATCGGCCTGCAGCTCCCCTTCAATTAAAAGGTCAGGAGCCAACTGCTTTGCGAGCAAAGTTGCCTGAACAACTTTTTCTGCCTTTTCGTGTTTTGCACTTCCTTTGGTTGAAAAACTCAACATAGCAACCCGGGGTTCAAGACCGGCAATAGAAATAGCCGTTTGTGCTGATGCCACAGCAACTTCGGCCAGTTCTTTAATTGTTGGTTCAGGATTAACGGCACAGTCTGCAAAAACCAGCACGCCATCATCGCCAAAGCTTTTATCAGGCACTACCATAAAAAAAGCACCAGATACAGCACTAACACCAGGCGCAGTTTTAATTATCTGAAAAGCAGGCCTCAGCACATCACCGGTAGCATTTGCCGCACCAGCCACCTCGCCATCTGCATCGCCATTTTTGATCAGCAAAACAGCCAAATATAAAGGGTCTTCAACCAATTTTAAAGCCTGATCCATGCTCAGGCCTTTGTGCTTGCGAAGCTGAAACAACAATTTTGCATATATTTCCATGTCCGGATTATCTAAAGGGTCGATGATAGTAGCTCTGGCGATTTGCTTCAAGTTCCAGTGTGCAGCGTTTGATTTTATTTCTTCTGTATTTCCAAGCAAAATGAGATTTGCCATTTCCTCTTCCAGAATTATGTCTGCTGCACGAAGTGTCCTTTCTTCGGTGCCTTCAGGCAAAACGATACGTTTCCCGCTTGCTTTTGCTGTAGTTCTGATCTTAGTAATTAAGTCCATTGATTTTATCCATATTAACCGATGCAAATGTACCAAAACCAAGCCGAATTTCATTGTTTTATGTGAATAAAATAACAAGTCTTTTAAATATATATAGACTTGAATACCAATCAATTAAATTAAACCCATTTAGTTTATACTCATTATAAATAATGAGGGTGTAGCCACTTAGTTTGATGAGACATGATAAAATTTAGAATACATATCTATATCGTTGATTAATTGGACGTTATAAATATTTAAGGATAAATTTTAAGCTAGCTGTTCGCCAGTTAGTACTGTTTGGAAATAACAAAATGAACTTTACATTACTTTTGTAAAGTGAACAATCACCTTAATGAATGATTCAGAACGAGCTGTATAATTTTATAATCAGTGCAAACGATAGCACAAAATCGCCCATAGATAGTGTAAGGAGTGGCGATACTAGTGTGCTTTCGGCCAGGCAAACTTTTATAACCAAACCACAAGGGATCAATCCCGTACTCACCTATAGAAGTCAGAACAAAACCATTGATCCCTATTTATTGATTTTGATAGGCTTGAGTGCTTTAAGTCTGGTTTTAGTAAAACATTTAATGCCCAGAAGATTTTTTCAGCTGCTTGGGTCATATACAGCAAACCGATGGTTGAATCAGTTACTTCGAGAATGGGATCCATCTAAAAGTATGCCCGGACCAGCAATTGTTTTGTCCTACATTTTTTTGCTTGCTCTGATGCTGTCGCTGGTTCTGAGTAAGATTTACCAATTAGCTAGTCCACAAACGGATGTTATACTGAATCTTGCAGTCATTATTTTTCTTTTCACGCTTGCCCGTCAAAGTGTTGGAAAACTTATTTCGTTGATTTTCAGAAATAAGGAGCTAAACATTCAATTAAGAACAATAGAATTTTCTCACTATCTAACAGCTTCGCTCGCAATGATTCCGGCGATTATTATCCTGCTTTTATATCCGAATGAAACAGGATTTTTAATCGGACTATTGATGATTAGTATCGTGTTTATTTTCAGTTTTATACGAACTTTTTTCTACAGTCTTGGAACTGCTCCCTTTTCAATATTCTATTTATTTTTATATCTTTGCGCCCTCGAAATCGTTCCCTTTTTACTGCTTTTAAAAACGGCCAGCTTAGTGCTTACAGGTGAAATTTTAATTATTGAAACTAAATTTTAACAATTTATTTCAAACGTTTGCAGCTGCGAATTTAAAAGTACTAATTAGCGGATGTTTTTGTAAATTATATAGGGAAACGGTAAAAGCTAAAAAATCGTAAACAGATGAAAATCAAATCCATTTTGGTGTCTCAGCCTCAGCCGGCAGATCTTGAAAAGTCACCTTACGGAGAATTGGCTCGAAAATATAACCTTACGATTGATTTTGAAAAATTCATTAAAATTGAAGGAGTTCCTGCACGCGAGTTCAGGCAGGATCGTGTTTCGCTTGCCGATCACACAGCAATAATTCTGACCAGCCGTAATTCGGTGGATCATTTCTTTCGAATTGCAAAGGAAATGAGATACGAAGTGCCTGAAACACTAAAATATTTTTGTATTTCCGAGAGTACTGCTTTCTACCTTCAAAAATACGTACAATACCGAAAACGTAAAATTTTTCATGGCAAACAGAGTTTTGGCGATTTGATGGAGATCATTAAAAAGCACAAAGACGAAAAGTTTTTACTCCCCTGTTCCGACATACACAAAGAAAGCATGATCGAAATGCTTGATGAGTCAAAAGTCACTTACCACAAAGCCGTTTTGTACCGGACTGTTGCAGCCAATTTGTCGAAAATTAAAGTGGATGATTACGATATGTTGGTATTTTTTAGTCCGGCAGGTATCCGATCACTCACCAAGAATTTCCCGAAATTCAAACAGGGCGTTAAAGTATTTGGTGCATTCGGTCCTTCAACAGCACAGGCAGTTGAGGAAGCAGGTTTTAAGCTTCAGATCAACGCCCCAACCAAATCGGCCCCTTCCATGACGATGGCCATCGAAGAATATATTGATGACCAAATCAAACGCGCACGTAAAAAATAGGTTTCCGGATTTGTTTTACTGCCAGATTAAACTCTGGCGTTCAATAATTTAAATCATAATGGAGGAACCGCAGCAAATCAGGCAAACACTTTCCAAAGCAGAAAGACTACATGGCCATAATGCAATAAGTGCCTTGTTTGCAAGCGGAAAGTCCTTTTACCTTCACCCCTTTAAAGTAGTTTTTGTTGACAGGAAAGCTGAAGAAGGTAGTCCTGAGGTAAGAGTTTTAATTAGTGTTTCAAAAAAGAAGTTTAAAAACGCCGTTGATCGAAATCGCATCAAACGGTTGATTCGAGAAGCATGGAGGCTTAATAAACAACCGATTATCGACCCATCCTCATCCGGGTACAGACGTATTGATATGGCCTTGATCTACACCGGACAACAAAAACCTGAATTCATTCTTATTCAAAAAAAAATAAAAGCCATTATCAAACGTTTAATTCAAGACTATGAAGTGGCTAATTAAACTACCATCGTATTTTTTGATCTTTTTGATCAGAATTTACCAATACACTTTGTCGCCCTATCTGGGGCGATCGTGTAGATATACCCCTTCATGTTCTGTTTATAGTGTTGATGCCATCAAAAAACACGGAGCCTTGAAAGGCGGCTGGCTGGCAACAAAACGCATTTGCTCCTGTCATCCCTGGGGTGGCAGTGGTTATGATCCCGTACCTTAAATAAATTATGAATCAAATTGCAACTATGAAACAATTTAAACTTTGGATAATCCTGCTTGCATTTCTCCCCTTTCAGAATTTGTATCTGAATGCGCAGAACCATAATAATTTCGAGATTTCGAAAAGTCTTGATATTTATGCCAGCCTTTTTAAAGAACTGAACCTGAACTATGTGGATGAAATAAATCCGGCTGAATTGAACGAAATTGCCATCAAGGCAATGCTGCAAGAACTTGATCCTTATACCGTTTTTGTGCCAGAAGCCGACATCGAAAGTTTTCAACTGATGACCACCGGCGAATACGGCGGCATAGGCTCTTTGATTCAACAAATCGATGGTAAGGTGACCATATCTGAGCCATACGAAGGTTTTCCTGCGCAAAAGGCAGGGCTCATTCCGGGCGATAAAATATTAGAAGTGAATGGTGTAGATGCAAAAAACAAAAGTACTGCCGAAGTAAGCGAACTGTTAAAAGGCCAACCAGGTTCAAGCATTACACTGGTTATTGAGCGCAAAGGAGAAGAAAAACCACTCGAAAAAAAGTTGATTCGCGAAAAAATTAAGCTGGATAATATACCCTATCATACAGTATTTGAAAACGGAATAGGTTACATCCTTTTAACAGGTTTCACGCAAAAAGCTGCTTCAGAGATGAAGGAAATCTTTTTGGCCATGCGCGAACAAAACAACCTAAAGGGGCTGGTTGTTGACCTGAGAGGTAATGGAGGTGGTTTACTTACCGAAGCAGTAGATATCTGTAACCTTTTTGTGGATAAAGGTGAGCTAATTGTTGCAACTCGCGGTAAATCAGCGGATAAAACAAGTGTTCATCGGACCCGACACGCTGTTGTTGACAAAGAAATTCCGGTTGTAGTTATGGTTAATGAAGCCAGTGCTTCGGCAAGCGAAATAGTTGCCGGTGCCTTGCAAGATCTTGACAGGGCTGTAATAATTGGAAGACGAACCTTTGGAAAAGGACTTGTTCAAAATGTTGTACCCCTGAGCTACAACACACAAATGAAAGTGACAATCGCAAAATATTACATCCCAAGCGGAAGATGTATCCAAGAGATTGATTACACCAAATTAAGAAATGGTGAACAACAAAAAACTGATTCGACAGTAGCCACTTTTAAAACCAGAAACGGAAGAACCGTTTTTGACGGCAAAGGGATTTCGCCCGATATTATCATGGATGAAACAAGTTTTTCTGCCGTGAGCGCAAATTTATATACAGGAAATTTTATTTTTAAATATGCCAACCAATTTGCGCTTCGAAACAAAAGCATTCCTGAACCCGTAAAATTTGAAATATCTGATGATATTTATGAAGATTTCATGAAATTTGTCACTGAGCAAAACTTTACCTATACCACCGAAAGTGAACGCATGATAAAAAAAATGCGCGAGATAGCACTTGAAGAATCTTATCTTGATGCTGTTAATCCCCAACTTGAAGCACTTGAAAATGAGTTGATTAATTACAAAAAGAATGATATTCAAAAGCATCGCATGGAAATTGAAGAGCTATTGAAAATGGAAATCGTACAGCGCTATTACTATCAGAAAGGAAAAATCATTGCTGCACTTGATCATGATCCCGACCTTGAAATGGCCTTTGAAATTCTTTTAGATACCACCCGTTACAACAAAATTATCAGCCCACAAATACCTTAGCAGGAATCACCATGGTCAACTCCACTTCATCACAAGCCGGTAAGGCTTATTTTGTAGCACTCGTGCTCATGGCGATGAGCGTTCCGCTATCAAAATTTACGATGAGTGTGTTTCAGTTTGTTCTGATTTTTACTTGGTTTTTGGATGGATTTGCCGTAGAAGTAGTGAAACGGTTCTTCAGAAAATCAAACCCTTACAATGCCACTCTGCATACTGTCAATTACATTATTCGTCTGGCTGCCGATAACTTTATTGAGAAATTTAAACAGTTTTTCAGGAATAAAACGGCAATCATTGTGTCTTCAATCTTTCTATTGCATATCATTGGGCTAATCCATACAAGTGATTTTGATTATGCGCTGAAAGACCTGCGAACAAAATTACCCCTTTTTGTTCTTCCACTTGTGATGAGTACCATGCCGGCCTTAAGCCGAAAGCAGTTGAATCAGTTGCTATTGTTTTACGTTGCTGCTGTATTTGTAGGTACACTTTTTAGTATGAATGTATTTATTAAACAGGAATTTAATGATATCCGAACCATCTCCATTTTTATCAGCTCTGTCCGGTTTTCATTGAATATTTTGTTTGCAATTTTTATTCTTGGGTGGTTTATCACCATTGACAGAAGTTTTTCGTGGCAATGGCAAAGTGTGATGATTGTTGTGATGCTATGGTTTTTAGCATTTTTAATGATATTAGAATCTGGCATCGGGCTTATAAGCCTCGTATTACTACTATCGTTAATAGCTGGCTACAAAGTAGTTACCATTACCGGATGGAAAAAACGTGTTATCACACTTTCGATAATGATTCTTATTCCACTAGGGTTCACACTGTACATCATGTACGAGATAAAAGCATTAAGCACGGCCAAACCAGTGAATTTTGAGCAGCTCGATTCTCATACAGCCAATGGCACACCTTATGTTCACGACACAAACAGCTTTGGCATTGAAGATGGTAAATATGTGGGTTTGTATCTTGCAGTTTCTGAGATGGAACAAGCCTGGAACAATAGGAGCAACTATGATTTTAATGGAAAAGACAAGGCCGGACAATATCTCAAATACACTTTGATTCGGTATCTCACTTCCAAAAACCTACGCAAAGATGCCGAAGGGGTTAACACACTGACTACAAAAGATATAAAAGCTATCGAAAATGGAGTTGCCAATGTTAATTACCTGGAAAACCCAAGTATTAGAACGCGCATCTCGAAAATTCTTTTAGGTTATCAAAATTATGCCATGCTCAACAATCCAAATGGCAGTTCATTGATGCAACGTATTGAATATCTTAGGGCATCATTGCATATTATTCAAAAAAATTTGCTGTTTGGTGTTGGCACAGGCGATTTGCCTATGCATTTCGAAAAGGCTTATGAAGAAATCGAATCCAGCTTACATGTGCAATGGCGCTGGCGATCGCATAACCAATATATTTCTATTTTAGTCGGTTTTGGTGTTTTTGGGTTGATCTGGTTTATCGTAAGTTTTGCTTATCCCTATTTTTCGAATTCATCAAACAGACATTTCCTTTATACGATCTTTTTGTTAATCATCATGTTTTCGATGGTAACAGAAGACACAATCGAAAATCAGGCTGGAGTAACCCTTTTGGCCTATTTCAATGCGCTTTTCTTGTTTGCAGCATCCAAAGCCGGATTAAAAACCAAATGGCGGTCAAAGCCATAACCAATTGATCAGCACAAAACGCAACTGTAGCAAGAGTGCTAAAAAATATAGGCTTGAAAAATTATCGTAATTTTACGGCCTTAATTTACTTTATGAGAAAAGAAATCGTGCCACTTCATGTTTTGATTCTTAATTCCGATGCAGAATTGGCTGCAGATGATAAACACTTACTTGAGCAAGCCCGAAAAGCATCCGAAAATGCTTATGCCCCTTATTCGCGTTTTCAGGTTGGTGCTGCTGTAAAACTGGCAAATGGTGAGGTAATTACCGCAAATAATCAAGAAAATGCTGCCTACCCAAGTGGATTATGTGCCGAAAGAATTGCCTTGTTTTATGCACATTCCAGGTTTCCGGATATAGCAGTAGAGGCCATCGCTATCACAGCCAAAGGAAACAAAGGAATCATTGAAGAACCCCTTTCGCCATGTGGTGCCTGCAGACAGGTTATGGCTGAATCGGAAAAAAATTCTAATCAACCGATGCGAGTGATCATGCAGGGACAAACCGGACCTGTTATGATTGCCGAAAGCATGAAAGTACTGCTTCCATTCTCATTTTTAGACGATTACCTGCATCGTTATACCAATACTGATCGTTAATTATTTTAGCCTTTCTGCAATGAAAAATAAAAAATATCTCTTTTTCCTATTAATAGGTTTATTTCTGTTTAGTGCATTCAGAAGTGATATGCCAGCTTACAAACTATATAATCAAAAAGGCAAACTGACTAATTTTAGTAAATTAATTAAGGAAGCTGCTAAAGCCGATGTGATTTTCTTTGGGGAATTGCACAACAATCCAATCGCACATTGGCTACAACTTGAACTTACTAAAGCACTTCATGAAATCCATCAAGAAAAGCTGGTTTTGGGAGCAGAAATGATCGAAACCGATAATCAGGAAGCACTTGAGCTTTACCTCAACAATAGCATTGAGCATGATTCATTGAAGAATATCGCACGCTTGTGGGGAAACTATAAAACAGACTACAAACCACTTGTTGATTTTGCCAAAGAAAAGCAATTAAAGTTTATTGGAACAAATGTACCCCGTCGTTATGCTTCGATGGTTTTTAGGGGTGGTTTTGAGGAGCTCGATACACTTCCTGAAACAGATAAAAGATGGATTGCACCACTTCCGATTGCCTATGATCCTACCCTACCCTCCTATCGGGAAATGGTGGAAATGATGGGTGACATGAAAAATCACAGCTCAGAAAATTTCTCAAAAGCACAAGCCATCAAAGATGCAACAATGGCCTGGCAAATTGCTGAACACTGGAATCAAGGTAAGTATTTCGTTCACTACAACGGCAGCTTTCATTCTGATGATTATGAGGGAATTGTTTGGTATCTTAAACGCCTCAAACCTGAAGCAACAATCTTAACAATCACTACAATTGAAACTAGTGAGCTAATCCGCAGACTCGACGAAGACCAACGATTTGTGGCGGATTTTACGATTGCTGTGCCCGAAACCATGACAAAAACTTATTGAATAATTTGAGAAAAACTTGACAATTCGGGACATTTGTCGTACTTTTGTGGACAAATGTAAAGATAGTATGATAACTACTACCGGAAACGTAAAGCACATCATCTCAGAAGCGATTGTCGAGTATGCCCGCAAAAGCACACAGCAGCGCAGTTTTGATTCACTTGCCAATAAATCGTCCATAGCGCAGGTACTCGAAAATAAGCTTTTGGTTAGTTCCTTAATCAGGTCGGGTATTCCTTATCATGTTTTTCAGGCTATTCAAGATGTGAGTCCATTCTCCGAAAATCAATGGGCAGTTTTTTTAGGTGTTTCAACCAAAACCTTAAGTAGGAGCAAGCAAACCGAAAATTTTGTTTTCAAGCCCTTACAATCCGAGCGTATTGTTGCCATGGCCGAGTTTATTTATAGTGGTTTACAGGTATTTGAAGATTACGATCAGTTCAAGCTCTGGCTTCATTCGCCGGTTTATGCTTTAGGGAATAATAAGCCTGTTGATTTATTAAATGATCAGTATGGCCGCGATTTGGTTCTAGCAGAATTGATTCACATTGATCAGGGCATTTTTGTATAGCCATGGAGGTGTTCAGGTTAAGCAGGGCGAAATATGCAGATCAGCTTTCGGGATATGGCGCAGCCTTAAAGGGTGCACGCTGGAATTCGCGTGGAGTTGAGATGATTTACACAGCCGAAAATCGTTCGCTGGCCATGGCAGAGGTATTGGTGCATTTGAGTTTGGCCATGTTGCCCAGAGACTTTATGATGCTTACCATTTTCATCCCGGATGAAATTGAGATATTCAATCTACCTGTTTCAAAACTTGCAGATGGCTGGAATAATTTTCCACACAAACGTATTACTCAGGAGCTTGGTGATTTATTTATTCACGAAAAGCAATACGCTGTGATGCGTGTTCCTTCGGTTGTCACCCAAGGCGATTTTAATCTTTTAATCAACCCCGGTCATCCGCTTTTTAAAGAAGTTTCGATCGTGCGGAAAGAACCATTTCCTTTTGATGAGAGAATATTTAAGGAATTATGAGCTAATCCATCAAATGCCAAAGATGAAGACTCTAACATGACCGATAAAGGATTGAACATTTGCTATTTGGAATTTTTGCTTGATCTCGCCAGCAGTGCAACGGGAAAGGGGCAATCAAGTTCCCAAAAATCAAGCGTGATTGAAGAAATATGAGTGAGGACAAGAGTATTGAGGACAGTATGTATTTAAAAATGAATGTGCTGATTAAGTTAAAACGAGCCAAAAGCTAAAAACCAACAGCCAAAAGCTATATTTAGCTGCCTCGCTATTTTTCCAGCTGTTTTGACTGCCCTTCCTCCGCACGCCCGCCGATCACACAGGCCTGCGCACCCAGCCCAATTTTGAGTTGAAGTGATAGCTTTGATTTTGGGAAATAGATAACCGTAATAGGAGGATAGTTTAGAAGTGATTTTAAATAAGGTGGGTTTGGGGCTTGATGTTTTTTTTTGCCCCCAACCCCCAATTCTTGGGGGCTCCAGCCCGGCGGAGATTTGAAGTGTTTGTCTGATTTGGCCTGATAGCGCAACCCTGAAGGGGTTGCTGCTATTGTAGCAAAGGTGTTTTAAGAAGGAATTTCAACCCAGACAGGGTTGCGCTATATCTATAATTCTTCTGGAACTTTTTCTTGTTCCCGATAGTTAATGTATCGGGACATATTCCTAGTTCCCAAAAATCAAGCGTGATTGAAGAAGCAAGAGAGTGAGCAAGAGTATTGAGGGCAGTATGTATTTAAAAATGAATGTGCTGATTAACCTAAAGAACCTCTTCGATATGGACTTGAACGTCTTCGATGGTAGTATAAAAAAGATTGTGTAAACACTCATAGAAGTAATGTGATAGCACCGCCCTGCGAAATGAAGCGCAGGCGTAGCCGGAGCGAAATGTAGCAGGGCGGTGCTATCTTTGTAAAATCTTTAAA
>Ga0334883_1001173_pt1 | contig 40725 bp, 35 predicted proteins | sample GraSluR1_MG_6_FD_207230 | JGI IMG/M metagenome (GOLD analysis project Ga0334883, IMG submission 207230) | Sludge microbial communities from methane-producing bioreactor in Wageningen University, Netherlands - Granular Sludge_09_05-R1 | ecosystem: Engineered > Bioreactor > Anaerobic >...
CAACCAGCGCGGTCGATTCAATTACCGAGCAATACATTCAGCAGGCCATTGCCAATATTTTTTCACTGAAAACCGTTATTGCCGTAGCTCACCGGCTTAGCACCATAAAAAACTCTGATATGATTCTGGTATTGGAAGACGGACAAATTATTGAACGGGGAACCCACACCGAATTGCTGAAACATGGTGGAAAATATGCCCGGTTGCTGCATCAGATTGAGGAGGAACACAAGCCGGCTTAATTCGGATCTTTATCCGGAATATAAAAATTGCAATAACAGATGACTTGTTTTTTTCTTTTAGATTTGCATTCAAAATGGAAGCAAATGGAAGATTTAATCCAAAGCGTTATTGAACGGGAGGCGCAAGCCATAAAAACCATACCTGTAAACGCGGCTTTTTCAGAGGCTGTGGAGTTGATTTACAGGCAGGTGCACCAAAAGAGTGGAAAACTGGTGGCCAGTGGAATGGGCAAGGCGGGGCAGATTGCCGAAAATATAGCCACTACGTTCAGCTCAACAGGAACACCGGCTGTTTTTCTGCACCCCAGCGACTCGCAGCACGGCGATTTGGGCGTGATTCAGAAAAACGATGTATTGCTGTTGATTTCCAATTCGGGGAAAACCCGCGAGATTCTGGAGTTGGTTGGGCTGGCCGGCGAATTACATCCCGGTTTGTCGTTGATTGTGATTTCGGGAAATCCCGAAAGTGTGCTGGCAAAAAGTGCCGACGTGTTCCTGTTTACCGGAAACCCGGAGGAGGTCTGTCCGCTGGGACTAACCCCAACAACCTCCACCACGGTTATGACCGTTATTGGCGATGCACTGGTGGTGGGGATGATGACAAAAATAAATTTCACAAGTAATGACTACGCCAAACGACACCACGGCGGCTATCTGGGAGACAAATCCCGGCTACAGGCAAGGATCAAAGGACAAACTTTAAACTTTGAACTTTGAACCCGGAACCCCGATGGAATTTTCTCCTACGTCGAATTCCACGGGGCAGACCCGGAACTCGAAACTCGAAACTCAAAACAATTCAATATGCGAATTACAAAAGAAAACACCACCGGGTTGGTTATCGACATTCAGGAACGCCTGTTTCCGGTAATGTGGGAGAAAGAGAAATTACTGAAGAACTGCCAGACATTGATTCAGGGATTAAACGAACTGGGTTTGCCGGTTTTGGTTACCCAGCAATATACCAAAGGTTTGGGCGAAACAGTGGAAGGTATAAAATCTGTACTGTCCGATTTTCAGTTCATCGAAAAACGGGAATTTAGTTGCTGCGACGAACCGGCGGTTAATTTGAAACTGGCCGAACTTCAAACCAAAAATGTGATTATATGCGGCATTGAATCGCACGTGTGCGTATTGCAAACCGCCATCGATTTAAAAGAAGCAGGTTATCATCCTGTGGTAGTTATGGATTGCGTTTCGTCGCGTGTGCCCGAGAGCATCGAAATAGCCAAAGAACGTTTCCGTTTTGAAGGAATCATGATGACCTCTGTTGAATCCATTCTTTTTGAACTGACCCGGTCGTCGGCAGCGCCCGAATTTAAAGCCATTTCGAAACTGGTGAAATAGTTGTTTGCAGTTTGTTAAAAAAGAAATTTTTCCAGCACCGGCATATAGAATAAAAAGCCCTATTTTTCGGGCCTTATCGAAACGAAAAACCAACAGCAAATGAGTGGATTTTTTGGCGTAATTTCTAAAACCGACTGTGTTTCCCCTGTATTCTACGGAACCGATTACCATTCTCACCTCGGAACAAAACGGGCAGGACTGGCATTTTTTAATCAGAAACAAGGTTTCCAGCGGGCCATTCACAGTCTGGAGGATGGATATTTTCGGACAAAATTTGAAGATGATCTGGTAAATTTCAACGGGAACTCCGGAATTGGTGTTATCAGCGATAACGAGGCACAACCTCTGGTTACCAACTCGCATCTGGGTAAATTTGCCATTTCTACTGTAAGCAAAATTGTAAATGCCGACGAGCTGGAAGAGGCATTTCTGCAAAGGCACCGCACGTTTTCCGAAACCAGTCAGGGCAACGTAAACCCAACCGAACTTACGGCCATGCTTATTGCCGATGGTGATGATTTTGTTTCGGGAATAGAAAAAGTGTTCGACAAAGTGAAAGGTTCCTGTTCCATGTTGATCATGACTGAGAATATGCTGATTGCCGCCCGCGACAATCTGGGACGGACACCGGTAATCATTGGAAAAAACGGTGATGGCTTTGCCGTTGGCTCCGAAACCAGTGCGTTTCCAAACCTTAATTATGAAATAGAGAAATTTTTAGGCCCCGGAGAAATTGTACGTATAACGGCTGAGGGTTATGAGCAGATTCGGAAACCCAACTCAAAAATGCAGATATGTGCATTCCTGTGGGTTTATTACGGGTATCCGCCCTCGTATTACGAAGGAATAAACGTGGATGAAGTGCGTTACCGGTGCGGTGCTGCTTTGGCAAGAAGAGACCCGGTGGATGCCGATTTTGTAGCCGGAATTCCCGACTCGGGCCTCGGTCATGCCATTGGTTATGCCAACCAACGAAAAATTCCATACATGCGTCCCTATGCGAAATATACACCCACCTGGCCGCGCAGTTTTATGCCGCAAAACCAACTCACACGCGAACTGGTGGCCAAAATGAAACTTATACCCAATCCAGCCATCATAAAGGGCAAACGGGGAATTTTTCTGGATGATTCCATCGTACGCGGAACACAGCTGAAGGACAACACGCGCGATTTGCATAACGAAGGAATAAAGGAAGTACACATGCGCATTGCCTGTCCCCCATTGACTTATCCGTGCGAATTTCTGAATTTCAGCCGGTCGAGAAAACCGATGGAGCTGGCCACCCGGAAAGCCATCAGCCAGCTGGAGGGAAAAGGGGAGGTGGACATGAAAAAATACTCCGACCCGGAAATGGATGAGTATAAGGCGATGGTGGAACGAATCCGGAAAAACCTTGGGTTGACTACATTGCAGTTTCAAACCCTGTCCGATTTGGTGGATGCCATCGGGTTACCCAAAGAAAAACTGTGCACCCATTGCTGGGACGGAAGCAGTTACTATAAAAATTCAAAATAATTCTCAGGAGTAATTAGCTGAAAAACAGCATCAGGATAGGCTTTTTGAAAAGTTTTCGGTACAGATATTTTTTTTGTTGTACTCCATTTAAATTCAAATGCCGAGATTTTATCGTCGTATTCTTCAATGTAGTCAATTTCCTGTTGTCTGGTGGTTCGCCAAAAATATGTATTTCGGTGCAGCCGCTCATATTCAATCTTTTTTCTTCTTTCCGATATTAAATAATTTTCCCATAAAGAACCGGTGTCTTCCCGTAATGAAAGAGGAGAAAATCTGTTAATCAGTGCATTTCGCAGACCTGTGTCAATAAAATAGATTTTTTGCGAATATTTCAGTTCATTTCTCAGATTTTTAGAGTAGGAACCTAATCTGAAAATAATATATGCTTCTTCCAGTAAATAAATGTATTTATCTACCGTTTCCTTGTCAATTCCAACAATTTGCGACAATTCCCTGTTGGAAACCTGGTTGCCAATCTGAAAAGCAAGTGCTTTGGTTAATTTATCGAGTGCATCGGGTTTTCTGACATCTTTTAACGCGAAAATATCTTTATAAAGGTAGTCTGAAATGAGTTCATTCAAAACTTCTTTTTCGTTACCGGGGGAATTAATTACTTCCGGATAGGAACCGAAAAGGATGCGTGTTTCAAGGGCCCGGTTAAGTTCCGGTATGTTGCTTGAATACAATAATTCTCTGAATGAGAGGGGAAAAAGCTTGAGCGTCCATTTTCTGCCGGTCAGGGATTCTTTAATTTTGTCCGTCAGTTCAAATGAACTTGAACCTGTGGCGAGTAATTGAATTTCTTCACAATTGTCATGAATAACTTTTAGCGTTATTCCAGTATTTTCAAGCCGCTGGGCTTCATCGATAAAAATTATTGAACCATTGGGAAACATTGCTTTCGCCCTGGTCCCGTTCATTTGATTCAACAGGGTTCGGTCTTCAGGATTATCACCGTTTAGCCAGATTATCTCTTTTTGTAATGATTTGGCTATCTGTTTCAGTAAAGTTGTTTTTCCCACCTGGCGTGCACCCACAAGCAGAATACTTTTTCCTGAAAACAGTTTGGAAATAATTGTCTTTTCCAGTTCTCTTTTTAGCATTTTTGTCGATTATATTCGCCAAATATACGTATTTTTGTCGATTATATTCGCCAGAATTACATTTTTGTTCATGGAGCCCAATTTGTGAAAAAGTTTCCTACTTTTGAACAGAAAATTGAAACTATGAAACGTTCAGTCCTTTTATTTTTGGTTGTATTTTGTACATTGGTAACCGGCGCTCAACATCATATTGCACCAACCGGCTTGACCACCGACTTGCTCCGGGCGCCTCACCAGGCTGTGGTTACAAATCCAAATCCTGCATTCGGATGGATTTTTCCACAGGAAGGTATTTCACAAACCGGCTATCAGGTTTTGGTGGCCTCTTCACCCGATTTACTGCATCCGGGAAAGGCTGATTTGTGGGACAGCGGTAAAATGGAAACGGCACAATCCGTCAACGTGGATTACGGAGGGAAAGCCCTACTGCCTAATTCTTCTTACTGGTGGAACGTGAAAGTGTGGGGCGAAAACCAATTTGAAAGTGTGTTCAGCGAACCGCAGCAGTTTTATACCGGAACGTTTGACCGTCCGGCAGAGGAATGGCCGGGACAAAGCAACTGGGTGGAGATTGAACCCGAAAACTGGGTGGCCGAAGACCGTCAAATGGCAACTTTTTTCCGGATTGAGCCGGTTGTTTTTGAAACTTCCGGCAGCCAACGCTGGTTTGCCGATTTTGGAAAAGCAGCCTTTGCCACGCTTGAATTAACCGTTACTGCAGCAAATTCAGATGAAAATCTGGAATTGTTTCTGGGAGAACGAAAAAATGACGACCAAACGGTCAATAAAAATCCCGGGGTTTCCAATATCGGATTCTTTCAATACAACCTGGAACTGAAAAAAGGTACGCACACCTACCAGGTGGAAATACCGCGCCACGATGCTCGTTATCCGCACAGCCAGAAACTGGCGCCGTTTTATCCCGAAGTTTTGCCGTTTCGCTACGTTGAAGTCAATGGCAACGGAGGTATAACAATAAATGAATTAACACAACTGGCTCTGTTGTACTATTTTGAGGATGATGCATCCTCATTCAGCAGTTCATCGGAAAACCTGAACCAGGTTTGGAATTTGTGTAAATACACGCTAAAGGCCACACCGTTTCTGGGCGTTTACTGCGACGGCAACCGCGAACGAATGCCTTACGAAGCCGATGCCTATATTCAGCAACTGGGGCACTACTCGGTTGACCGTGAATATTCCGCTGCCCGTTACACCACCGCATTTCTTTTGTCGCACGCAAGCTGGCCTACCGAATGGCAAATGCATGCCGTGATGATGGCGCGCGAACATTACATGTACACCGGCGATACGCGGTTTCTGGAAATGGTGTACGACGACCTGAAAAAGAAAACGCTCATCGACCTGGCCCACGATAATGGCCTCATAAGCACCCGCACCGGAAAAGTAACTCCGGAATTTCTGGAAAGTATTAATTTGAACCGGAACATAGCCGACATTGTGGACTGGCCTGCCGGAACATCGGAAGGGAAAAAGCAGGCTTCCAATGCCGGGCCCACGCCTGAAGGGGAACGCGATGGGTATGTGTTCACCGATTTCAACACCGTGGTGAATGCCTTTCATTTCTATTCCCTGAAATGTATGGAAGAAATTGCCGCAGCGTTGGGGAAAACCGCCGATGGGGAGTTTTACAAAAACCGGGCTGAAAAAGTGCGTCGCAGCCTTATGGAGAATATGTTTGATGCCGACCGTAGTGTTTTTATTGACGGAATTGGTACCGACCACGCCAGCCTGCATGCCAACATGATTCCGCTGGCTTTTAACCTCGTTCCGCAGGAAAACATCAAAACTGTGGCTGAGTATATTAAGTCAAAAGGAATGGCATGCAGCGTTTACGGCGCCCAGTATTTGCTGGAAGCGCTTTACAATGCCGGCGAAGCAGAACACGCACTGAACCTGATGACTTCGGAAAGTAAACGAAGCTGGATGAACATGCTGTATATGGGCTCCACCATGACCACCGAAGCCTGGGACGAATATTACAAACCGAACCTCACATGGAACCATGCCTGGGGCGCAGCGCCGGCCAACATTATTCCGCGAAGGCTGATGGGCATTCAGCCTTTGGAGCCGGGTTTTAAATTGTTTACGGTAAATCCGCAGCCAGACGGATTGAATAACATTGAACTGGATGTTCCAACCATCCACGGCACCATCAACTGTAGTCTTGCGGCTGATGATAAAGAATGGCAGATGGAACTGTCGGTGCCTGGAAATTCAGAGGCAATGGTTTTATTTCCTTCCGAATTGCCGAACCTGACTGTGAATGGTGAAAAAGTGAAGCCGGTTACACAAATTCATTACCTGAAAAAAACCCGGAATATGTTGAGGTTAAAAAGTGGCAATCACCGGATTTCAGCAACGAAATAGCTATTTTTGTCTGAAAATTGAAAAGGAATGCTTGAAATTTGTGCGCTTGCCTCGGGCAGCAATGGGAATTGTTACTACATTGGAAATGAAAAAGATGCAGTGTTAATCGACGCGGGAGTCTCCTGCAAACAGATTCTGAAACGGATGGCTGAAAAGGAACTTAATCCGCAGAAAATAAAAGCCGTTTTCATTTCACACGAACACAGCGACCATATTCGCGGGGCAAGGGTTTTTGAAAAAAAACTGAAAATCCCGGTTTACCTTACCGCAAAAACGTATCTGGCTGCTTATAAAAATATGCAGCCTGCTTATCCGCGATTTTTTGAACCGGGAACGTTTGTTGCTGTTGGCGATTTTCGGGTTCACTCTTTCCTGAAAAACCACGATGCCTCCGAGCCCTGTTCGTTCAGGGTGGAGTATGCCGGAAAAAATGTGGGTGTGTTTACCGACATTGGCGAGCCGTGTGAAAACGTAGTTTCTCATTTGGGGTTGTGTGATGTAGTTTTTTTGGAATCGAATTACGACGAAGATATGCTGAGAACAGGGCGTTATCCTGTATTTCTGAAACAACGGGTAGCTTCTGCCAATGGCCATTTATCAAACATGCAGGCAATGCAGCTGCTCGAAAAAAACGGAGGCGCGCAGTTAAAATGCGTTTTTCTGAGCCACATTTCTGCTGAAAACAATACTCCCGAACTGGCACTGGCTGCGCACCACCCGCTCACTTCGCGGTTCGAAGTCCGGCTCACTTCACGGTATGCCCCTGCCGATATTTTTAAGATTGAATCCTAAGTTATTCCATCAGATAATTCAGTTCGAAATTTCTATTGCGAAAAGGCAGATAAAATTTATATGTAAAAATTTTTCTTGCTTCCTGTTAAATCCTATTTTTGCCCGAATTTTTATTTTGAAGCTGAATATCAGCAGGCAAAGAAGAAAAAAGTAACGGTTTCTGTTGAATCTGGCCGGGAGCCGTTCAATGTTGAATATAACTGAATAATTTTGCAAAACAGCATCGACTTATCAGAGAAAAGCGAACCGGTTAACCTCAGAGGTGAACGGGCAACATACGTTGATGAAGCTTACGGAGAACACCCCCGGAATACTTTTGATTTGTGGATGGCATCCTCTGATGTACCCACACCTTTGGTGATTTACATACACGGTGGCGGGTTCATCGGTGGCGACAAATCGAAGTATTATGACTCGGAAGATTTGATACGCTTTCTCGATGCCGGTGTTTCAGTGGCAACCATTAACTACCGGTTTATGACAGAGCCGCCGTTTGGCATTATGGGAAGTTTTAACGATGCCAAAAGATGCCTGCAATACATCAGGTTTCATGCCCCAAAATATAACATCGATAAAAACCGCATTGCCTGCTCTGGTGGTTCAGCAGGTGCCGGTACGGCCTTGTGGCTTGCCTTTTCAGATGAAATGGCCGATAAACAGAATGCCGATCCCGTTCTGCATGAATCGACGCGATTAACCTGCGCAGGCGCTTTTGCCACCCAGTCAACCTACGATATTTTTCAGTGGGAACGGATATTGGGAATTCCAATGGCAGAAACCCGGAAACAGTTGCAGGCCATTGCTGCTGCCTTTGGAGTTCCCTTTCACAAAAAAGCCGATTTGTTTGGTATGAAAGAAATCAGAAACAGCCTCGATTTTCTAAGCCGAATGGATAAAAACGACCCGCCGGTTTTTGTGTACAACAAAAACAAAAACGGTTTTCCAGCCAGCGAAGACGAAATAAACCACCACCCGTTGCATGCAAAGGCAATTCAGGAGAAAGCCAATAAAGTTGGGCTCGAGGCCATTGTGTATGCACCTGAAATTGGAATTGTTGATCCTTCAGGAAAGGATTTGGTGGATTTTTTTCTTGAAAAATTTGCACTGCATGAATAATTATTCATCATTTCTGGATAAAAACACAATATTCTTTACAAAAAAATAAGAGACGGGAAGCATTGGATTTGTGATTTTATTTATTGATTTTCAGTATTTTATTGATGAATTTGGAATGTTCATACGCATTTAAAATAATTTTTAGCGCGGTTCAATTTCACTTTGTGCAAAAAAAATACATCTTTGCGTGCGAAGAAACAGATTAAAAGCAATTTAACATGAAGGTTTTAAAATTTGGCGGAACATCGGTTGGATCCCCTGAAAATATGCGTTCGGTAATGAAAATTATCACCGACGGCGAACAGAAAATTGTGGTTCTTTCGGCCATGTCGGGAACCACCAACAGCCTGGTTGAGATTTCCGGGTATCTCTGGAAGAAGAACCGTGAAACTGCCGGGATTGTCATTGGCAGGCTTCAGTCGGGGTACCGGAGAGTAGTGATGGAACTTTTTAAAACAGAAGAGAATAAGAAAGAGGGGCTGAAAATTGTCAAAGCAGCTTTCAATACCATCAAATCCTTTACTTCCGGCAGGTTTTCAAAGGTAGGCGAAAACACCATCCTGGCTCAGGGGGAATTGATTTCTACCCAGCTTTTTACGCTGTTGATGAAGGAAAACGGGCACGATGTAAAATTGGTTCCTGCGCTTGATTTTATGCGCATCGACGAAGAAAAAATGGCCGATACTAACTATATTGGTAATCATACTGACAGGGTAATCAAAGAAGTGGGGCCGGCAAGGTATTACATTACACAGGGCTATATCTGCCGGAATGCGCAGGGCGAAATTGACAACCTGCAGCGGGGTGGCAGCGATTACACAGCATCACTGATTGGCGCTGCCATCGATGCCGATGAAATACAAATTTGGACCGACATCGACGGGTTTCACAACAACGACCCGCGTTTTGTGGAGAATACCAAAAAAATTGAACAGCTTTCGTTCAACGAAGCAGCCGAGCTGGCCTATTTCGGTGCGAAAATTTTACATCCGCAAACCGTTTTTCCGGCCAGGGTACAGGATATCCCTGTGAGGCTCAAAAATACACTTAACCCTACCGACAGCGGGACACTGATTACCTCTGAAACTTCGGGTGCAGGTATAAAAGCAGTGGCTGCAAAAGACGGCATTACGGCCATAAAAATCCGGTCCGACAGGATGTTAATGGCCTATGGTTTTCTGAAAAGCGTTTTCAGGATTTTTGAAAAATACAAAACGCCGATCGATATGATTTCCACATCGGAGGTTGCCGTTTCGCTGACCATTGATAATACCGAGCAACTGAAAAAAATAAGGAATGAACTGGATAAATTTGGTACGGTGGAGGTGGATGAGAACCTGACCATTATTTGCATTGTTGGCGACATTATTGCCGAAGAACGCGGTTTTGCTTCTAAAGTTTTCCATGCGCTCGACGGAATTCCAATCCGTATGATTTCTTACGGCGGAAGTCGGTACAATATTTCTGTGCTGGTGCCCAATTCGCATAAAAAAAATACTTTGCAGGCATTGAGCGAAAATCTTTTAGGTAACGGGAATTAGTTCTGTAAAGGGTTTTTTGCGGTTTGGTAGTAATTGGAATACCTTGCCTTAAAAAGTTCTCAAGGAAATTTTTTTCAGGGCAGGGCGCAACCAATAGTTCAAAACCATAAAGAACCAGTCGTATCCGTATTTAACTTATGTTTATACTGTTGTCCGACAGGAATTGGACCGAACTTCCATGGCTTTTAAAGTTTATGAAGCCCTTCAGACTAAAGGTGGAAAACGGATAATTGAAAAAAGCGGGTACATTGCGAACTGAAAGGGGATTTCTTCAAAATGTATGATCCATGCTGAATTTAATAAAATAGAAAGAGGCTGCTTTTCAGGCAGCCTCTGGTTTTTTTGGGTGGTAGACCGGACTTGAACCGGCGACCTCTGGAACCACAATCCAGCGTTCTAACCAACTGAACTACAACCACCATTTATTTGAGGCTGCAAATATAATATTTTATTCGTTTTTGTTTCCCAAAAAAAGGAAAAAATTCTGATCCAAAATGTGCCTGAAAAACCTATTTTTATCGGAAACTAAAAGGGAAATGGATAATAAAGGTTTGCAAACGGTTGTTTGTTTTGGAGAGGTTTTGTGGGACATGTTGCCCGGTGGGGCCAAACCCGGCGGTGCTCCTATGAATGTAGGTATTCATTTGAAAAGGCAGGGCATACATCCCTGGCTTGTGAGCAGAATTGGAAACGACAGGGAAGGGGAGAAACTTCGCCGGTTTTTGCAGGAGTCGAAAATGGATTTGCGCTTTTTACAAACCGATGACACTTTGCCCACCAGCCAGGTTTTGGTGCATCTCGATGAGGATAAAAATGCGACCTATGAAATTTGCGAGCCGGTAGCATGGGACAACATTCAGCCTGAAAAAGAGTTGAATAACCTGGCGAAAAAGGCCGATCTTGTGGTGTTTGGTTCGCTCGCTTCGCGAAATGAAACAACCCGGAACACCCTGATGCAATTTCTGGAAAACTCTCCGGCAATCCGCTTGCTTGACGTAAATCTGCGTCCGCCGTTCGATTCCCGTGAAGTGGTTGAAAAGTTGCTTTCCCTGGCCGATTTTGTAAAGCTGAACGACGACGAATTGGTTGAAATTGCCCGTTGGAATGGCTTAAAAGGTTCCGAGTCAGAGTTGATTGCCTGGCTGTCGGGTTTTTTCAATTGCCCCACGGTTTGCGTTACGCGGGGCGCTGACGGTGCTGCACTGTTCATTGAAAACCGGTTGATCGAACACCCCGGTTTTAAAGTAAAAGCCGTTGATACGGTTGGCGCCGGCGATTCCTTTCTGGCCGGTCTGATTGCCCGGCTTGTTACCGGTGGGCCTGTTGAAAATGCGTTGAAATTTGCCTGCGCCACCGGTGCTTTTGTGGCCTCACAGCCTGGAGCAGTTCCTGAATATTCCATGCACGACATTGAATCGTTAACCGGTTGACATTTTTTTCGCTTTTTTACTTTTTCATTTGATAGAGTTTCCACCAGGGGGTTGTGGGCGATTCGTGGTGTTCCCAGTGGTACCCGAAAAAGTAGCACGAAAGCATGGCGATGAAGTGGTTTTTTGGAAGTGTGCGTGAATTGTGCGGTTTCATTTGTTCAGATACCGGCCGTTTGTGGGGTAAATAAGTACCAAAAAAGAAAAGCTGGAAGGTGGCAAGAATGGCTGGAACAACCCAGAATGCAATCAGCTGAAACTCAGAAAACCAAAGGAGTAAAACATTGAACATGACCGCCATAAGCAAAATCTGCCACCAGGTGGTGTAGGTTTTCATAAAAATAAACCACCATACAAAAAAGTTGTTGCTGCGGGGCGAAAAGTCGGGGTCTTTTTCTGTGCCCGGGTAAAGGTGGTGCTGGTAGTGTTTCTTTGCCAGTACACTGAAGGATAGAAATGCAAAAAGGGTAGTGGCCACATGCCCGAAAAAATGGTTCAGTTTCCGGTTTTTAGCAACTGTTCCGTGCATGGCATCGTGCCCGGTGATAAATAAGCCGGTATATAAATAGGCCTGAATGAGTATATGCAGGTAAAAACCAGACGATAAAAAATCGGGTTCAACATAGAACAAAGCGTAGAGCAAATGCCCCAGCCACAAAACGATAACGGTGATTGCCATAAAAATTCCCATGCCTGCAAATTGTTTGCGGCAAGGTAACTGTTTTTTCAGAAATTCAGAATGTCTTTCAGGTTTTTATATCCGGTTTTGCTCACTTTCAGTTTGGTCTTGTCGTGCAGGATTACAATGTACGATTCTTTTTCGTATTGCTGAATTTCGTTGATTTCCTCCACTTTAACAATGTATGACCTGTGAATGCGGACGAAATTCTTCGGGTCGAGCGCCCCCTCCAGGTATTTCATGGTTTTTTGTTTCATGTGGCGGCCCTCGTGGGTGTAAATCATCACATAATCGTCCATCGATTCGATGTATCGTACCTGGTCAACCGGAATGATGTGGATTTTATGCCGGTCTTTCACCACAATCCGGTCGAGGTATTCGTCGCGCGGATAGTCACTCACTTTTTCGGCCATATCCGAATCGGGACCTTCGATGCTGATGCGTTCGGCCACTTTTTCAATGGCTTCAAGTAACCGTTCTTTCGAGTAGGGTTTCAGCAGGTAGTCGGAGGCATTGTATTCGAATGCCTTTAGTGCGTACTGGTCGTAAGCCGTGGCAAAAATGATGTGCGGTTTATGGTCGAGAAGTTCAAGCATCTCAAAACCAGTAATTTTAGGCATTTGAATATCGAGAAAGATAAGATCGGGTTTCAGTTCGTTAATTGTTTTCACCCCTTCAAATCCGTTTTCGCATTCGGCAATCAACTCAATATTTTCAGCTTCACTCAGAAACGATTTCAGCAGCTTGCGCGCCAGCTCTTCGTCTTCAACAATAATTGTACGTATTTTTTCGGTCATAGCAGTTTATTTTTGCGGAATAGCTAAAGTTACTTTAAATTCTTTTTTGTTGTCCTCTACTTTCATTAGCATTGGGTTGCCGTAAATAATCTGAAGCCGGTCGCGGATGTTGCGCAGCCCAATGCCTTCGCCTCTTTTGCTCATGGAGTTGGGGTCGTAATTGTTGGTGATGGTAATTTCCAGTACATCTTTGATGCAGGTGCTTCTGGTAACAATCTCAATCGGTTCGGTTGCTTCGTAAACACCGTATTTAATGGCATTTTCGTAAAGCGGTTGCAAAATCATGTTGGGAATGAGCGTGTCAAGGCAGTTTTCATCAATATCGAACACCGGGTTCAGTTTTTTGCCAAACCTTACTTTTTCAATCTGAAGGTATAATTTGTTGTTGTTTAATTCCTCACTAAAAGGCACTTTGTCAATCTGGTCGTGCTTCAGGGAATACCGCATGAGCGACGAAAGGTTTATCACCATTTCCTGTGCCTTGGCAGGGTCGGTCATGGTGAGCGACGAAATGCTGTTCAGGCTGTTAAACAGGAAATGCGGATTGATTTGCGATTTCAGGGCATGAAGTTCGGCCTCTTTTACCAGCGATTTCAGTTTGCCTTCGTTTTTCAGTTTTTCTTTAAATCCCTGGTAGTAGCTAACCGCATAAAAGAAAATGACGTAGGTAAGGTAAAACATGTATCCGCCAAAAATGTTTATTGCCAGGTTATTATCAATCCATTGTTCGGCAAAAGGGTGGAGCAGTTTAATGAGTACTACCCCGATATAAAGCCAGATAAAAACAATGATGGTGGCCGCAATTATATGAGAGATAAGCACCCGGGCTGGAGTATGATTCTCGAGCGAACTGTATTTGATGACATACCAGATGGCAGAACCGATGATGGCAAACGTAAACGGGAAAGCCAGCCCCTCGGCCACTGCAATTCCGGGGTTGAACCCGTATGCCAGCCATTTCAGCAATACGCTGCCGGTTAATATGGCCAGCCAAACCAGAATGTAATAAACTCCGAGCCGGGGACTGGAGATAAACGGATGCTTAAAATCCATAATCAGATGAATTTAACTTCCACTCCTCCAAAGGCGCTGAATCCCTTAATAACCAGTGTTTTTGCCGGATCGCAACTGACATCGTGCACCGAAGCTCCACGTTTGTCGGTGAAAGCGCCAAAAATGGTGGTTACTTCGTTTTTTATGGTCCAGTCGGGCGGAACTTTAAACCCACTTCCTCCAAAAATGCAAACACAGTCAACCACTGCGCCGTTTTCTGAAAGTTGTGCCTGCCTTAAATCGTATTCGGCACCCCCGAAAATGGAGGTAATTCTTCCGCCCAAAAAGCTTTTGGAATTGATGAAAATTTCCCTTCCACCGAAGATGACAAAATCGTCGAAATAGTCCATGCCTTGCGACGACGGTTCAAGAACAGGAGGTTGATTGCGGCTTCGGTGGGTAAGCAGCAATGCCACTCCAACACCAATAATCAAAATCGGCCAGCCAATTTGCCGCAGCTGGTAAGGAATAACCAGCAATTCATCAACCAGGAAGAACCCGCCAATAATCATTAAGATGGTTCCTGCCGTTCGGTTTCCGGCAATGAATGAAAAAATCCCAATGGCAATGAGCAGCATCTGCCACGAAATCAACACGTCAGTCCAAACGTTTGGAATGACATCCAATTTAACCAGTATCCAGAAAACCCCTAAAATAATCAGGAATAACCCGAATAACACCCTTCTGTTCGATATCTCTTTTTTATCCATTTTTTGGAATTCTAAGTTTATTTGCAATTACACCAGTCGCGCAATCAGAGCAATTCCGGCTGCGATTAAAATAACAGGAAACATGAGTGAAAGCGAAATGGTAAATGGGAAAAACACAAAAATTTTGGGTACAAGAAAAAGACCTCCCAAAACAATTAGCACCATTCCTGCCGAACGTTTGCCGGCCAGTAAAATCAGTCCCACCAGAATTAAAACTACCTGCCACGAAAATAAAAAACTGCCCCATTGGGCAAAAAGTTGCCTGAACGGGAAAAACAGGTTTTTCAACTGAAGTCCAAACGGATATATGAATGGGGCTGCTTTATGCATTAACCAGATAACCCCCAGTGCAATAAGCACAATGGCCAGTATCAGCCGGGAATTATCTTTTTGTGGTTCTTTTTCCATTTTTTCGTCCTTTTTTAATTTGACGCGAGCAAATATAGAAATAACCATGAATGCACAGTTTTAACATTCGGTTAACACAGGGTATGAATCGGTAAATGCAGTATATGAGTTTAAAAAGGGACTGTTCTTCTCAGAAAAACAGTCCTTTTTCTTATAGGGTTGATTTACTTGCTGTTTTGCGCTTTCACCCATGAGTCGCGCAACGGAACAGTGCGGTTAAATACCGGCTTTTCAGTTGTGGAATCGTAATCGAGGCTAAAGTATCCCAGCCGTTCAAATTGAAAATGGTCGAGCAGTTTTGCCCCTTTTACAAATGGTTCCAGGTAACATTCCGGCAAAATTTTTAGCGAATCCGGGTTTAGGAATTCTTTGAAATCAACGTCTTTATGTCCTGCCGGGTCTTCGTCGTTAAATAGGCGGTCGTACAAACGAACTTCCGATTTCACCGCATGTTTTGCCGATACCCAGTGGAGCGTGGCTTTTACTTTACGGCCGTCGGGCGAATTGCCGCCTTTCGATGCCGGATCGTACGTGCAATGCAGTTCGGTAATTTCACCGGTTTCATTTTTGATTATATCGGTGCAGGTTACAAAATAGGCATAACGCAACCTTACTTCGCGACCGGGCGCCAGACGGAAAAATTTCCGGGGCGGGTCTTCCATAAAATCGTCGCGTTCGATATAAAGTTCGCGTGAAAACGGAACTTTTCGTGTTCCCATTGTTTCGTCTTCGGGATTGTTAATGGCCTCCAGTTCTTCTTCCTGATTTTCGGGGTAGTTGGTAATAACCACTTTCAGCGGATTAAGAACACCCATTACACGCTGGGCGGTTTTATTCAGGTGCTCGCGAACGCTGTATTCCAGCAGCGAAACATCAATCATTCCGTCAACCTTGGTAACTCCAATGCGGTCTGAGAAGTTGCGAATGGACTCCGGCGTGTAACCCCTTCTGCGCAATCCGGTGATGGTTGGCATCCGCGGGTCGTCCCAGCCGTTTACATGGCCTTCTTTCACCAACTCCAGCAGCCGGCGCTTGCTCATAATGGTGTACGTGAGGTTCAGCCGGGCAAACTCAATCTGGCGCGGACGGTAATTTGAATCCATCAACTGGTCGATGAACCAGTCGTAAAGCGGGCGGTGTACCTCAAACTCGAGCGTGCAAATGGAGTGGGTAATTCCCTCCCAGTAGTCGCTTTGGCCGTGGGCGAAATCGTACATCGGGTAAACACACCATTTGTCGCCGGTACGGTGGTGGTGCGCTTTTAAAATGCGATAGATGATGGGGTCGCGCATGTGCATGTTGGGCGATGCCATATCTATTTTGGCCCGCAATACCCGCGAACCTTCATCAAATTCACCGGCTGTCATCCGGTGAAACAAATCAAGATTTTCTTCGGGTGTGCGGTTCCTGTAAGGACTTTCGGTTCCCGGGCGTGTAGGCGTTCCTTTTTGTTCGCTGATGGTTTCTGAATTCTGATCGTCAACGTAAGCTTTTCCTTCTTTGATCAGCTTCACAGCAAAATCATGGAGTTTTTGAAAATAATCGGAGGCATAGAACAACCGCTCTTCCCAGTCGAATCCGAGCCAGCGGACATCTTTCATGATGGATTCCACATATTCCATCTCCTCTTTGGTAGGGTTGGTATCGTCGAACCGCAGGTTGCATTTGCCACCAAATTTTTCGGCAATGCCAAAGTTCAGGCAAATCGACTTGGCATGTCCAATATGCAGGTATCCATTGGGTTCCGGGGGGAAGCGTGTAATCACCTGTCCGTTGTTTTTGCCCTCTGCCAGGTCTTTTTCAATCTGTAAGTGAATGAAATTCGATTTTTTTGCCGGTTCTTTGTTTTCGGTGTTGTTTGCCATTTTATTTATTTCAACTGGTTTTCAATGTGCACAAAATTAAAAAAAGGTTTCTCAGTACGATTAGCACCTAAGAATTTTCTTTGCATTCATCACTAATTCTTAATTTCGCAAAAAAAAGAGCATGGGAATTATTGAAATTGAAGGGATGCACTTTTATGCATACCACGGCCATTTTGAGGCAGAAAGAGTGGTAGGCAATGAGTTTCAGGTGGATGTGGCCCTTGATACAGATTGTTTGAAAGCAGCGGCTTCCGACGATTTGGAAGATGCATTGAATTACCAGGCGGTTTACGATTTGATTAAACGGGAAATGCAGGTGAAATCGCATCTTTTGGAGCATGTTGCAGGGCGTATTCTTGATGCACTTTTTAACGAATTTCCGTCCATACAAACAGCAAAAATCAAGGTTTCAAAGCTTAATCCTCCCATGGGCGGGCAAATTGAAAAGGCCAGTGTGACGTTGATTCGGTGAAAATGTTTGAGTTGAATGTATGGTATTCATTGCAAATTTTTCTACATTTGCAATCCGAAATAAAAAATGGTTCCTTGGCCGAGTGGCTAGGCGGCGGTCTGCAAAACCGTATACGGCGGTTCGAATCCGCCAGGAACCTCAACCAAAGAGTGGTTTTTCCACTCTTTTTTATTTTGCAAAACTTAGTACAGCGGACTGTGTGAAATAAGTATAAATTACACCAGATTCAGCCAAGATTAAAAGACGGGAAGTTTTTGGCCTGGGATATAAGGTTAACAATCGATTAATTTTTAAAATATGAATAAGTTATTCTTAAAAACAATGCAGAATGCAAATACGAATTTTGCGCTGCTACTCCTTCGTTCGGGTGCAGCATTAATGATGCTGACTCACGGATATCCAAAACTAATGCAGTTTTTTTCAGGCGAACCCATTACTTTTGCAAGTATATTCGGACTGAGCATGACAATATCTCTGTTACTTGCTGTATTTGCAGAAGTGATTTGTTCAATTTTTGTTTTGCTCGGACTGGGAACCCGATTGGCTGCAATTCCACTAATTTTTACTATGCTAATAGCTGCTTTTTACATTCATGCAGATGATCCATTTGCCAGCAAGGAAAAGGCATTTCTTTTTGCATTGATTTTTATTGTTTTGTTCATATCAGGAGGGGGAAAATATTCTTTTGACAATCTCTTTGTCAGAAAATTAAAAAAAGCAAAGTAGCATGCTAATTTAATAGAAGGATTCCGATTCATTTGCACACCTAAAGTTATAACTGAGGGTGAGGTTTACAGAGTTGGTGCTGTACCCGTTTATTTTTTCGGTAACGGCACAAATTCGGTTTCACCCGGAATTTTTGGAAAATTCTGTTCTTCCCATTCCTTTTTTGCTTTTTCTATCTGGCCTTTTTCAGAGTGCACAAAGTTCCAGTAAATGAACCGTTCTTCGGGGAAAGGTTCGCCGCCAAGCAGGTAAACAGTGGAGTTTTTGCCTAAAATGAACCTGCACAGGGAGCTCTTTTGGGCTACCAGCAATTGGTTGGGTCCGAAAATCTTCCCTTCCGTTTTGATGCTTCCTTCCAGAATATAGAGGGCGCTTTCACCAAATAACTGACTGCCAACGTTCAGCTCCGTTTCTTCTTCGTTTTTAATTTCAAGCAGGTAAAGCGGACTGTAAACCGGCACCGGCGACTTTCTCCCAAAAGCTTTCCCTGCAATTAGTTTCATTTTTACGCCACCCTGCTCCCAGCAGGGCAATTCACTGGCAGGAATGTGGGTAAAGGTGGGTTCAGTCTGTTCCATGTTTCTAGGTAGAGCTACCCAAATTTGAAGTCCGTGGAAGGTTTTCTCTTTATCCCGAAGGTGTTCTGGCGTTCTTTCCGAATGAACCACACCTTTACCCGCAGTCATCCAGTTTACAGCGCCCGGCTTTACTTCCTGCACCGAGCCAAGACTGTCACGGTGCATCAGGGCTCCCTCAAAAAGGTAAGTGAGCGTTGATAGCCCGATATGTGGGTGTGGCAGCACATCCAAATTTTCAGAACTGCTGAGTTTTGCCGGCCCCATGTGGTCGAGAAAGATAAAAGGACCAACAGTCCTTTTCTGGCGGAATGGAAGCAACCGCCCAACCATAAAGTTGCCAATGTCTGCCGCCCGTTTTTCGATGATAAGTTTTATATTCGACATATTGGGATTTTGATGTTAATAAGTCTCTGTTATTCAATTTTTTTTATCCTGTTGATGCTGTTTTTCATTTTTCCGTTTAACAGTTTTTCAATTTTGTCGGCCAGGGTCTCTGCAGTTTCGTCTTTTCCAATTTCAAGGGTTTCGAGCAAACCAGCCAGTTCATCCATTTTCACGTTAAGGAAATCCATTTTTTTCTTCAGAAGGTCTGCATCACCGGTTTCCCAGTAGCTGCCTTCGTCGGTAACTTTCAGGTTTTCAATATATTTTTGCTGAAGATATTTCAGCAGTTTGATGACAGCAATATGGACATCAATGGGCGCAAATTGCGTTTTGGTGTGGTTGTACCAGGTTAAATCCGGTTCTTCACCTAAAAATTGCAGCATAAAGGCATTTTGTAAATTGCCTTCGGGGTCGAAAGTAAAAACCAGTGGCTCCGACTTTTCGTGTGGCGAAATGATAATGCCTTTTACCGGAAATGGTTTCGAATCCGGCTCGTCATTTATCACGTTGTATTTCCAGTCCATCGTCCTGGCAATGTCCTCCAACTCTTCGCAAAACTCATCAGCCATATCCGGCCGGTTCAGTTTTCCCTGGTAATGAATGGAAATGCCCATAATTTTTTAGTTTTCATTTAAAGGCCAATATTCTTATAGAAATTCTGGCATAAATTTATAGTATTATTTGTTCAAAAAAAAGAGACCAGCGTTTTCAACAGGTGTCTGCCAGCAGGCGGATTACCTGCTGAAAATTCTTTACAGGAAGTTCCTGGTTTCGGGAAAGGTATCCCTGTGGTACGCAATGTGGATACTACGGGCTAAACGAATGTTTTATTTAGAAATTAAATCGTATCTTTAACTGAATATTTTATAAGTTATAACATATTTATTATGAGCAATATAATTATTAACAGACTGGATTACGCACGGATAAAAAGATGCATTAATGATGCCAAACAAATTAAATCAATCAGCAATGCGGAGGCTGAAAAACTAATGAAAGAACTGGATTCTGCCAAAATTGTTACGCCTGAAGACATACCGTCCAATGTTGTTACAATGAATTCAATTGTAAGGTTGAGTTTTTTAAACAGTAATAAGCAAGTGCAATTTCAGATAGTGTATCCGGACCAGGCAAATTTTAAAGAGAATAAAATTTCAATATTTTCACCCATCGCAACAGCATTGATTGGATATAAAGTTGCTGATGAAATAGAATGGCTTGTTCCGGCAGGTCCTACAAATGTCAGGATTGACGAAATCATTTATCAGCCGGAAGCAGCAGGTGATTATTCTTTATAAATTCGTAATTTAGGGTAGAACAATAGAATAGAAAGGAATAAGGATTTTCATGTAGTTGAAATATGTAGCTGAATTCAAATCAAAAAGTGAATTATTATCAGATAGGTATATTCCTTGCACAAGGAACATTAGTTTCACTATTGATTCTTGTGCTTTTTTATCTTCGTAAAAAACTGGGAATAGGAATCCTGTTTGCATGTTTGGGTTTATTCCAGTTTATGCAAGTGTTTCTTTCCAGCACCGTTTATGTGGAAATAGCTAAAAACCTGCTTGTTTCGCCTGGTTCATCGGTTTTATTTACGGCCACACTTTTTGCTGTTTTAATTATATACATTAAAGAAGATGCAAGCGAAACCCGGAAAATAATTTATGCCCTGTTGATTGCAAATATTGTGATGGCATTTCTCATTCATTCCTTTGGCTGGAATATAAAAGAATCATCAACCTACAACCCTTTTAATGTCTCAACCAATCTTTTTGATAATAATGCCTGGGTATTATTAACAGGCACAGTTGTACTTTTTCTCAATGCCTTATTAATTATTGTGATTTATGAATTTACATCCAGATACCTGTCGAACCTGTTTTTGCAAATTTGTTTAACCATGCTGATAGTAGTGAGTTTCGACACTATCTTCTTTTCATATATTGCATTTAATAATTATGAAAATTTAAGCACTATTGTAACATCAGGTTTAATTTCAAAAGGGTTTTTTGCCGTCTTTTACAGCATCATCTTCTCTGTTTATTTGAAATATTTTGATACAAAGGATTTTAACACCAGGTACTTTAAGATAAAAGATGTTTTTAAGCCATTAACTTACCGGCAGAAGTTTGAAATTGCCAGAAATGATGCCATCAAAACTTCGGAAGAAGTTAAACTGAAAGAAATTAAGTATCAAACACTGACAAATATTTCTCCCGTTGGTATTTTTCACACACGTGCCGACGGATACACCACTTTTGTAAACCCAAAATGGTGCGATATTTCCGGTCTGACGATGGATGAAGCACTTGGATATGGATGGATGAAAGCAGTTCATGCCGATGACATTGAGCAAGTTAAGAGTGAGTGGAAATTAGCCACAGTGCAAAAAAGAATATCAGAAACAGAATATCGGTTTTTATTAAATGATGGCTCAATTAAATGGGTATTGGGCCGGGCTGTGCCCGAATTTGACAATCAAAACCAAATAATTGGATATGTGGGCACCATTACTGACATCACCAATTTGAAACTATACCAGCAAGAACAAATTACGCTGAAGAATAAAGCAGAAGAAAGCAACCGGTTAAAATCTGCATTTCTTGCAAATATGAGCCACGAAATCCGCACACCCATGAATGGTATTCTGGGATTTGCAAATTTGTTGAAAAACCCGAAATTAACCGGAGCAGAAAAACAAAAGTATATTCAGATTATCGAAAAAAGTGGGGCCCGAATGCTTAATATTATAAGTGATATTGTGAGTATTTCCAAAATAGAATCAGGTGTAACAGATATTTATCTTTCAGAAATGAGTATAAATAGCCAGTTGCAGTTTGTTTACGATTCTTTAAGATTAGATGCTGATATTAAAAAAATCAAGCTGTCCTATAAATGTACATTACCTGAAAAAGAGGCAATTATTAAAACTGACAGTGAAAAGTTTTATGGAATTCTTTCCAATCTCGTTAAAAATGCCATAAAATACACTGATACGGGAACGGTAGAATTTGGTTATTCCAACAGAGGAGAAGAATTTGAGTTTTATGTGAAAGATACCGGAATAGGAATACCAAAAGAAAGACAGGAAGCCATTTTCGAGCGTTTTATTCAGGCTGATATTGCCGATAAAATGGCAAAGCAGGGTGCAGGCCTCGGATTGGCCATTTCAAAAGCCTATGTTGAAATGCTGGGGGGTAGGATTTGGCTGGTAAGCGAAGAGGCTAAAGGCTCAACTTTCTATTTTACCCTGCCTCACAATGACGTTTTGTAAATGTCTATCCGGGTCGAACGTAAATACCAGCGGTTCCGTCTTTTTCATAGGGTGAGATGATGACTCCCATCAGCAGCACCGGCTTTTCATCCAGCCCTTCGTTTATCAACATATTTCCACTTCATGGAATTGGAAATATCCTCCATCTCTTCGCAAAATGTCTCAGCCAATTCCGTCCGGTTCAGTTTTCCCTGGTAATGAATGATAATGCCCATAATGATTTTCATTTCAGGGACTAAACATAATAGAACGCAATTAAAATTTTCCTTTGGCAATCCATTAAAATCAACTTAATCTTTGTGTTGGTTGTTGAAGTATTAAACCTGAATTCAAACCCTCTATCCGTAGAAAAACAATACTAAAAAAGTATTCAAGAAAAATTTTGTCGTTCCGGGATGAACATAATGTATTTGATAAACGTTTATTTCAGCAAATTCGAAATTTATGGAAAGAGATCAAGTTTAAAAGCAGGTTAAGCATATTGCAGTGGTAGAGAATATTGAAAATACTTCATATTTGATATTCCTGTAAAACTTAATTTAACAACTAAATATTAAATGAATACCATTATGAAAAAGACAATTTTTACTGTAACAACTACTTTTCTCCTTTTTGTAAAAGTTATTGCCCAAACCGGTATTATCGATCCTGATTTTAACGTGGGAACAGGCTTTGGCCCTGACCAGTGGACAGGAAAATGTGAAACTATTGTACAGCAACCCGATGGCAAACTTTTGGTGGGCGGCCAGTTTGAAACCTTTAACGAAGAGGAGGAAATATACATAACCCGATTAAATTTAGATGGAACACGAGATTTGAGTTTTTCAAGCCCTTTAGAAGATGGCTGGGGTAACTCAGTAAATGTTATTGCATTACAAACTGACGGAAAAATAATAATTGGTGGAAATTTTAGACAAACAGGAGGGCAATCGCAACTCGGTATTGCCCGATTGAATGCAGATGGATCATTCGACCAAAATTTTATTCCGCCGGCAGGTATTCAAAATGTTTCAGCGCTTGCCATACAACCTGACGGAAAAATTGTATTGGGAAACCTAATGAGACTACATGCTGATGGTTCTATCGATAGTTCATTTAATGCCGGAACAGGGATTTCAGGAGGCACAGGTATTGGCGGTGTAAGGGTGAACAGCATAGCAGTTCAATCGGATGGGAAAGTATTAATTGGAGGGCATTACAGCAGTTATAACGATAATTCCAGTGTGCTGCTAACACGCTTAAACAGCGATGGAACTATGGATAATACATTCAACGCCAATGCAAATTTTTCGCAGGCAATAGATGGTTTTTACGGTCAGGTTTATGCCATAAAGCTTTTGCCTGATGGTAAAATAATGATAGGTGGAAATTACGGAAACACCAACAGTACTGCGTTTGGAGTGGACAGGCTTAATTCTGACGGAAGTCTTGATACAACCTTTCAAATTACGCATTCAACTGAAATCAGAAATTATACCCTCGATATTCAGCCAGACGGAAAGGTACTTGCAGCAAATGTCAACTTTGGAGCACCCAGCGAAGCCTTTGTTGTAGAACGCTATCATACAGATGGTTCTCTTGACACTACTTTTTCCAAAAAATATGTGAACAGAGATGTGAAAGACCTTATCGTTCAAAACGACGGAAATATCACTTTTGTCGGGTATTTTAACTATAACCCCACAGGTATTATGCGATTGACTGGAGATTCGCCAGTAAGTACAATCGTTTCGGAAAAGCCTGCTTTCGATATTAATGTTTATCCCAATCCTGCCGGAAAAATCATAACTGTTGCCAATGTGCCTGCAGCTTCATCACTTATTATTTCTGATGTTACAGGAAAGGTTGTTTATTATTCTCAAACTCAAAACGAACAAATACAAACCATAAATGTCAGTAATTTTCCAAACGGAATATACCTGGTTCGCGTTATTAAAAATGGAACAGCAACTACTAAAAAACTTGTGGTAAAAAATTGACAGAATCAGTTTTTCATAAAGAAAGGCAGCAGGTTCGCACGGTCTGCTGCCTTTTTTATGCATTCAGAATTTTTCTGAATTCCACTTTTTGTTTTAGACCAAATCATTTGCTTATCGAAATTCCTTTGTAGTTCTAAAATTATATTTTGAATAAAAATAAATATTTATTGAAAAACAATAAATATTTATTATATTTGTGTCATCAAATTAATTCATTTAAGAAATGTCAAAAAGAAACAACGTCGTATTTAAAGGTTTAAATATAGTGGCCTGGCTTATCTTTATCGGTTTGTGCATTGAAGCCGGCGGCTTGATTGTAAATTTCATTTTCAGTCTGTTCAGACCTGAATCTGTCCAAAATCTTTATCAAAAATTAGACTTAACGGAAATGTATAAAGACAGCAAATTGGCTTTTTTCGGAATATATAGCTTTATTCTGTCTATTTCAATTTTGAAAGTATTTCTATTCTACATAGTTATCAGACTAATGCACAAAATGGATTTAACAAAACCATTCAACACTTTTGTTTCTAACCAAATTTTGCAAATTAGCTATTTTACGCTTTCAATTGGGCTTTTTAGTTTCATTGCCAGACAGACTGCTGAAAATTTAATGCATCACGGTTTTGTTACCGACAACTTAAACCAATTTTGGGCAGACAGTCAGGCATTCATTTTGATGGGAGCTGTAATCTACATCATTGGGACTATTTTCAAAAAGGGAGTAGAAATTCAAAACGAAAATGATTTAACTGTGTAAACTATGGCAATCATTGTAAATTTAGATGTAATGATGGCAAAGCGGAAAATGTCACTGAATGAACTTTCAGACAAAGTTGGTTTGACCTTATCGAACCTTTCTATATTAAAGACAGGAAAAGCAAAGGCAATTAGATTTAGCACTTTGGATACGATTTGTAATGTTTTAGAATGCCAACCCGGTGATATTTTAGAATATGTTAATGACGAACAATAAACATCGGACTGCTAAAATTTCAGAAATTAAGCACGGTTGAACAAAAAAGGCAGCAGTTTTACAAACCTGCTGCCTTTTTTCATGCGCGGTTCAAAACCGCGCCACCCTAAATTCCCCTGGCATTTCTGTCCAGTTGTTCTTCTTCTGTAAAATCGTTTTCCGGGGTGTGGCCGGGAAGCGGCAGCATACGTTCGTGAATGGCATCCACAATCCACTCCGGCTGCGGGAAGAAGTAGTCTTCCAGTTCGTGGGCCGGCGTAATCCAGTTGCGCGAACCCACCACCACCGGCGGCGCATCCAGGTAATCGAATGCCAGTTCGGTAATGTTCGAAGCCAAATCGCGCATAAACGACCCGCGCCCCGATGCATCGCCGGTAATAACAATCCGCCCCGTTTTTTTTAGAGATTCAATCACCAAATCGTAATTAAACGGCACCAGCGAGCGGGCGTCAATTACTTCTGCGGAAAGGTTGTATTTTTCTTCAAGGATTTTTGCGGCATCCAGCGCCCGGTAAAGTGTGGCGCCAATGGAAAGAATGGTCACGTCGCCGCCCTCTCTTTTTATGTCGGGTTCGCCCAGCGGAATTTCATAATATCCTTCAGGAACCCCCTCTTTGTGAAACATTTCGCCGATGTCGTAAATGCGCTGACTTTCGAAAAACACCACCGGGTCGGTTCCCTGCAACGCGGCGTTCATCAACCCTTTGGCATCGTATGGCGTGGCCGGGAACACCACTTTCAGTCCGGGAATGTGGGCTGCCAGTGCCGTCCAGTCCTGCGAGTGCTGGGCGCCGTATTTCGAACCTACCGAAACGCGGATAACCACGGGCATTTTCAGCACGTTGCCGCTCATGGCCTGCCATTTGGGCAACTGATTGAACACCTCGTCGCCGGCACGACCCAGAAAATCGCAGTACATGATTTCAGGAATCACCCGTCCGCCGCACATGGCGTAACCAATGGCCGTTCCTACAATAGCGCCTTCGGAAATAGGCGAGTTGAACAGACGGTGGTAAGGCAGTGCTTCAGTCAGTCCGCGGTAAACGGCAAACGCACCGCCCCAGTCGCGGTTTTCTTCGCCATAGGCAATCAGCGTAGGGTCTTTGTAAAACCGGTCGATGATGGCTTCAAAAATGCCGTCGCGCAAAGCATAGGTTTTTATTTTGGAATGTGGTTTTCCGTTTTCATCGAACATAAACCGTTCCTTGTTGGCCAACTGCTTCACCCTCGGGTTTTCTTCCATCGGGTGATTCACCTCCGGCTCGCGGTCTTCCATTTTATCCACACTCTGATCGCTGAACATCATTTCGCCAATCAGGTTCGGATACTTTTTCATATCCATGTGGGGCGAAACTTCATCGTCGATGGCCAGTTTCAGCGTGGAACTTACAATGCTTTCGGTTTCATTTTTAATTTGTTCCAACTCTTCTTTGGTGGCAATTCCGGCTTTTACCAGCTCGTTACCAAACCAAACGATGGAATCCTGGCTTTCCCAGGCTTCCACTTCCTCTTTCGAACGATACGATGAAGCATCGGAAGGAGAATGGCCGCTATACCGGTAGGTGAGCACATCGAGCAGCACCGGACCGCGTTTTTCTTCCAGAATTTTCTTTTTGCGGCGGTAGGCATCAATAACCGCCAGCGGATTGTAGCCATCTACCCGCTCGGCGTGCATCTGGTCTTTGTTCAGTCCGGCGCCAACGCGGGCTGCCACTTCGTATCCCATGGTTTCGCCACAGGTTTGGCCGCCCATGCCGTACTGGTTGTTCATGATATTGATGATGAGCGGAAGTCCGCCTTTCATGTCGCCTTCCCACAATTCGGAAAACTGGTCCATGGTGGCAAAAGTTAACCCTTCCCAAACGGGACCACAGGCCATGGACGCATCTCCGATGTTAGCCACCACAATTCCCTTTTTGCGGTTCACCTTTTTGTAAAGTGCCGCACCCACCGAAATGTCGCCCGAGCCACCCACAATGGCATTGTTCGGGTAAACGCCAAACGGCGTAAAAAACGCGTGCATGGAACCGCCCAGTCCTTTGTTGAAACCGGTTTCGCGGGCAAAAATCTCGGCCAGTGTTCCGTAAAGTAAAAATTTAACCGCCAGTTCTTTGGTGGTTCCGGTGTGGCCCGCTTTTACAGGCGCCAGTGTAACTCCGTCGAAATGGCTTTCCATAATTTTCTCCAGCGTTTCATCATCGAGTTTGGCAATGGCCGAAAGCCCTTTGGCCAGAATTTCACCATGACTGCGGTGCGAACCAAAGATGAAATCTTCCACATCCAGGTTGTAGGCCATTCCCACCGCCGCTGCTTCCTGCCCAATGGAAAGGTGGGCCGGGCCGGGATGGTTGTATGGAATACCATTATATTCACCGCGGGTTTTAATCAGATTTAGCATGGTTTCGAACTCGCGAATAACTACCATGTCGTTAAAAATGCGCAGAAAATCTTCTTTGGAGAAATTTTCTTTTTCGTCTTCAATCGTTTTGTTGTACTGATTGATTGGAACCGGTTTAAATTCCAGTTGTCTGGGTTTCCTGACTTCGTCGGGATTTATGAATTGTACTTTTGGCATTTCTTTAAACTTTAAACTTTAAACTGAAAGTCCCTCTACCTGGTTTTTCACCTCTGCCAGGAACCGGGTGGCTTCGCCGCCGTCAAGAGCCTGGTGGTTGTAAGTGAGCGACAGGCCAATTACGGGCACAAAACCGTAAACACCTTCCTCAATTTCCATTGGGCGTGGAAAGATGGTACAAACGCCCAGAATAGCTGTTTGCGGCAGGTTAATAACCGGCGTAAACATTTCCACGCCGTAGTTTCCGAGGTTGGAAACGGTAAACGACGCAGCCTCCGGGTTCAGCAAGTCGGGATTTACATTTCCGTTGCGAGCATGTGTGGCCAGTTGTTGTAACTGGTACGAAAGTCCGGTGACTGAGAGGTCGTCGGCATTTTGCAGGGCAGGAACCATAAGTCCGCGGTCGGTGTCAACAGCAAGTCCCAGGTGCACTTTTTTGAACCACTTCATTTTATCGCCCAAATAGTGGGTATTTACCTGAGGAAATTTTTCCAGCGCCCGGATAACGGCGTAACAAACCAAATCGTTGATGGTCACGTTTTGCTGAATTTTTCCTTCGGAATATTCCGCTTTGTATTTTTTGCGCAGTTTCAGCAACTGTCGTGCATCGGCACTGAGGTGGTGGGTAAGCTGTGCCGAGTTTTGCAGCGACTGATGCATGGCAGTGGCAATTAGTTTACGGATGTTCGGAATGGATTTTATTTCGAAATCAGCGCCGGTTTGTAACACCTGAACTTTTTGAACAGGTGCAGGTTTTGCTGCTGTTTCTGTTTTTGCAACCGGTTTCTGAACCGTTTTTGCAGCTTCCTCCACATCGCGGGCAATAATTCTGCCACGCGGTCCCGAGCCTTTCACCGACTGAACATCCACTCCCATTTTTTCGGCCATATTTTTGGCCAGCGGCGAAATGCGGATGCGCTTTCCGGATTCATCTTCTTCCACATCAAACTCAATCACCTTGGGCGATTCTTCCTCTTTTTCTTCCGGTTCCGGCTCTTTTCCAACAGAAGAAGAAGTTTCACTTCCGGGAGCAAATTCATCCACCGGTTCGCCTTTGCTGCCAATTACAGCTACGTTGGTAAGTACCGGCACTTCGTCGCCTTCGTCAAAAAAGACAGCCAACAGAATGCCGTCGGCCTTGGCTTCTTCCTCGAAAGAAGCCTTGTCGGTTTCGTAGGAGAAAAGCAGGTCGCCCTCTTTTACTTCGTCGCCCACCGACTTGTACCATTGTCCTATGATGCAGGATTCAACAGACTGGCCCTGGCGGGGCATCATTACAGGTATTGCCATTTTTTCTTTTTAATTATTTTGTTCAACTTGTTATAACAAATTTACATCTTCATTTTATGGTCTTATCCTTATTATCAAAGATAATCTTAATTTTTCGGTGTAAAAATAAAAAGAATAACTTGTAAATACAAGTTGCAGTTATTAATTAAATTATTTTTTAACTTTGGGGCATGACGGAAAACGTACCACAATACCGGAAACTGTACGAATTACTCCGGAAACATATTGTTTCAGGTGTTTATGAAGAAGGCGCTTTGCTGCCGTCGGAAAACGAGCTGTGCGCTTTACATGGCATGACACGACCGACAGTGCGCCATGCATTGGATACTTTGGTTAAAGACGGCCTCATTCTGAAAAAACAAGGGAAAGGCAGCATTGTACGAAAACCGCCGCAAAACATCGGTATTTTATCCATTTCCGGAACTGCGTCGGCTGTTGGGGTGCGCTACCTGAAAACCGATATTTTGCAAAAACCGGAAATCAGAAAATGGCCCGAAACTTTTGTGTTTGAACTTTCGGAACTGGAAAAAGAGTCGGGCTGCATTTACATGGAACGACTGCGCTATGTGGACGACAAACCGGTATTTTACGACATCAATCACCTGCCAAACCTGAATTTGCCCCGTTTTACCAGTCGCTCGTTTGAAAACAAATCGTTGTTTGAAGTGCTTCGGAAAAATTACCAGATGAATATTCTGGGTGGCGAACAGCAATTGAAAGCCATTGTTCCCGACGAAAAAATAAAAAAGCTGCTTCAGTTAAAGAAAGGTCAGCCGGTGCTTTACATTGAACGAAAGCTCACCACAAACAAAGAAGGATTCAGTATTTATTCCACCATTTACTTCAATTCGGAAAAGCACACCATTTTTGGGAGTTTTTAGTTTCTCTTAATCCCTGCTGGCCAGTTTCGACAACAACCTCAAAATTTCGAGGTACAGCCACACCAGTGTAACCATTAAACCAAAAGCACCATACCATTCCATGTATTTGGGTGCGCCCTGTTCTGCAGCCCGTTCAATAAAGTTAAAGTCGAGGACCAGGTTCAGCGCCGCTACGGCCACCACAACCAGACTGATGCCGATGCTCAGGTTGCTGTTTCCGTGAAGAAAACCAAGTTGGGCGCCAAACATTCCGGCAACGAAACTGATTAAATAAACAACTGCAATTCCGGCAGTGGCGGCAAATACGCCCATCATAAATTTTTTGGTTACTTTGATGATGCCCGAACGGTAAAAGAAAAGCATGGCCGCAAAAACAGCCAGGGTAAGTGCAACGGCGCGCATTACAATTCCGCTGTATGAAGCTTCGAGAATGGCAGATAAACCACCCAGCAACATTCCTTCCAAAACCGCATAGATGGGTGTTGAAATGCCTGCACTTTTTGGGCGGAAAACGGTTACCAGCGCCGTAATAAAACCGCCGATTCCGCCAATGGCCATCCACGGCATCACTGCCGACATGCCGGCTTCGGGAGAAAACGCATTAAAAAATTTGTTCCAGGTAAACAGGGCGGCGGCAATTACCAGCAGCAACGATAAAGCTGTTTTGTTAATTGTGCCGTTTACGGTCATCACTTCTGATGAGGCAGTTGTATATTCTTTTTGAAAAACCTTTTCGCTTAACGCGGGGTTCGAACTTTTTGTCAAATTCATCATGGCGATAAAAATTATATTTTAAATTTTCAGGCAGTACAATAACAAAAAATCTGCCACGCCGGAAAAGTATGACAGATTTTCGGTTTATCTGTTATTTTAAAAACAGAAAACGTAAGGTAAATTACATGAATCCCTATATAAAAAAATCGAAAAAAAAAATAATTTGTTGGTTTTTAACCTATGATTAACAATTTTTAACTATTTTTGGTTGGAATCTGGTTCATATTTCGGTAAACTTTGAAAAAATAAAACTTTAAAATCAACCAATCATGAAAAAATTTTATTTTTTGTTCATGTTTTGTGCAATTACGGGTATTTCATTTGCACAGCTAAAAGTTGCCAATACCGGTAAAGTAGGAATCAATATTGGCGCAAGTACCCCGGTTTCCAACTTATCTGTTAATTCTGTGGGCAATTCAAATTCTGCATTATTTGTTAAAGGCGCAACTAACGGAATATGGGCGGAACGTTCTGGTAACACTGGTAGTTCATGGGTTCATGCCATTGTCGGAAATGCTTCTGTTTCATCTGGCCGTTATAATATTGGTTTAAGAGGTCAATCATACCTGACCACTCCTTTAGGATTGGGCGCATGGGGCGTATTGGGTATTGGAGGAAACGCAACATCAGGATATAATTATGGTGTTTTTGGAACAACATACGGCTCTCAAAATGGCGCCGGGATAATAGGGACAACCGGTAACAACGTGGATGTTAACATTGACGGTGTTTATGCCGGGTATTTTGTCGGGAATGTAGAAGTTACAGAATTAATAAACGGAGTTACAGAACTCGATTCCGATAAAAGGCTGAAAGAAAATATAGCCGAACTTGGAACTGGTATTCCTACTTCGAAAGGAGTAAATGTTCTGAATACTGTTTTGCAGATGACGCCGGTTGAGTATAACCTGAAGCAGCAATACCAGGAGTCGAAAGGCGATTCCGCTACTGTTAAACAGGCGCTTTACGATGAAAAATCACAACTTTTTCAAAAAAAGCATTACGGGTTAATTGCACAGGATTTGCAGGAACTCTATCCCGATTTGGTTTATGAAGGCGATGACGGGCATTTAAGTATTAATTATACAGGGATTATCCCTTTACTGATACAATCCATTAAAGAATTGAAAGCTGAAGTGGACGAATTAAAAAGTTCAGACTAATCTGTAAAGGAAGCTGCTTAATCTGCTAAATGTTTGAGACGGTAATTATTATTTAACTATATAAAATCAATCAACCATGAAAAAATTTTATTTTTTGTTCATGTTTTGTGCAATTACGGGTGTTTCATTTGCACAGCTAAAAGTTGCCAATACCGGTAAAGTAGGAATTAATATTGGTACAAATACCCCGGTCTCTAATTTATCTGTAAATTCTGTGGGCAATTCAAATTCTGCATTATTTGTTACGGGAGTAACGATTGGTATATGGGCGGAACGTTCAGGCACCACTGGTAGTTCGTGGATTCATTCCGTTGTCGGAAATGCTCCTGTTGCGTCTGGTCGTTATAATGTTGGATTAAAAGGCCAATCTTACCTGACCAGTCCTTTAGGATCAGGAAGGTCCTGGGGTGTAATGGGTATTGGAGGAAACTCAACATCAGGATATAATTATGGTATTTTTGGAACAACATACGGCTCTCAAAATGGCGCCGGGATAGTAGGGACAATTAATAACCAGCAGGATATTCCTGTTGATGGAATTTATGCAGGGTATTTTGTTGGTAATGTAAAAGTTACGGGGTTAATTAATGGAGTTATTGTAGGTGACTCCGATGAAAGACTGAAACAAAATATAGCTGAACTGGGAACTGCTATTCCTGCTTCGAAAGGAGTAAGTACCCTGAATACTGTTTTGCAGATGACGCCGGTTGAGTATAACCTGAAACAGCAATACCAGGAGTCGAAAGGCGATTCCGCTACTGTTAAACAGGCGCTTTACGACGAAAAATCGCAACTGTTCCAAAAAAAACATTACGGGTTAATTGCACAGGATTTGCAGGAACTCTACCCCGATTTGGTATATGAAGGCGACGACGGATATTTAAGTATCAACTATACCGGCATTATTCCTTTGCTGATACAATCCCTCAAAGAACTGAAAACCGAAATTGATGAATTGAAAAGTTCGGGTTCGCCTGAAACAAAATCCGCTCATGTTGCTACTGCTCTTTTACCTGGTGGAACTGGGACAGCCGTATTGTATCAAAACGCCCCTAATCCATTCAGTGTTCAAACCAACATTCGGTTTGAATTACCCAATACTGTGCAAAATGCCGAGTTACATATTTGCAACATGACCGGCACACTTTTAAAAACAATAAAGGTTAACCAAAGAGGCGAAGGTAATGTTACAATAAGCGCTAACGAATTTGCTGCCGGAATGTATTTATATAGTTTGGTTATTGATGGGAGGATTGTGGATACAAAACAGATGTTGCTAACGGAATAAATTTGGTTTTGCTATGAAAAAAATATTATTAATCAGTACATTTTTTATTTGCTTTTATTCATATGGTCAAATAAGTATTGGGGGGAAACCTTATAGTTTCAAAAATCAAATAAAAGCTGTAAAAATAGTTGAAAATCAAACTCCAAGAATCGAGTTTCAAAAACTCGATTTTGAAAAGCTGATAAATGAAGATGAACGTAGGGAATCATTAGGGCCATATCGTTACGGGAAAGTAATGAAAGTTTCTTATGATTGGAATAATTGCGGGAAATGGATTGAACTTGAAAATGGAGACAGGATATGGAAGCTTGAAATCTATTGCCCTATGGCGAAATCTATTAATTTGTCTTATGATAGATTTTTCTTGCCTGAAGGAGGAGTGCTGTATATATATGACAAGGATAAATCTAAAATAATTGGTGGTTTTACCAACAAAAATAGTCAAGGAACTGAGGGAAAACCTTCGGGGTATGCAACAGGTGTATTGTTCAGTGATAAAATTATTTTAGAATATTATGAACCTTCCGAGGTTAGAGACATAGGAATTATTTCTGTATCTAAAGTTGTTTATGGTTATAAGAAGATAAATTCTACTCTCGCCACAAGTACGGGGAGTAGCCTATGTACAGTTGACATTAATTGTAGTCCCGAAGGAGATGCGTGGCAGAAAGAAAAATCTTCAGTTGCTTTGGTACTTTCGAATGGTGGTGTATTTACTGGCTCATTAATAAATAATACAAGTGAAGATGGTACTCCTTATTTTTTAACAGCCCATCATGCATTAGTTCCTAATGGACATGATGCCATTACCAACCCTGATGCTTTCGATTATGTTTTTTGGTGGGAATATGAGACAACAACATGTGGTGGATCAAACTATTCACATAAAGAAACAGTAGGTGCAACAGTAATAGCTAATGATTCACCTTCAGATTTTGCCTTACTGAAGTTAAAAGAGACTCCATATGATTTATCACCGCCAATAAATGCCTTTTTTAATGGTTGGGATCGGCAAGTTCCCTATGGATCGGGTGTTAGCATACATCATCCACAATGGAATCCAAAAAAAATTTCAACAGATAATACTGGACCAACATCTTCTGGTAATTATTGGAAAGTGAACTGGAATGAAACTTTTAACGGAACTTCTATCCAATATAATGGCTCATCTGGTGCTCCATTATATAATACTTTTCGAAATAAAAGATTAGTTGGCCAATTATATGGTACCATTACTTCTTCATGTGAATACCAAAATTCTTATTTTGGAAAATTGAGTCTTTCCTGGAACAATAACACAACAGAACCCAGACGAAGGTTAAAAGATTGGCTGGATTCAAATAATATTGGTGATTTAGGCATAGACGGTACATTTTGCGAAGGAACTAATACCAAATACATTAATAATACTATGTTTAATGCTAATGCTGATATTTTTGGATGTTCAATTCAAATGCAAAATATTTATATCTATAATGGAGCTGATGTTTATTTTCATGCGGCAGATGATATAGAAATCGTAAGCGAGTTTGAGGTTACATTTGGTTCAAGTGTGCAAATTGGTCAAACACATTAATAGTAATGACTATGAAGAAGCTAATGTTATTCCTGATTTTTAAAGTGATATTTTTACATGCATATTCTCAATTAATAGTAAATGCCGGGAATGATATAATTGTTTGTTCTTTTCCGGTAGAAGAATATGTTTTAGGTGGTTTCCCTTCAGCTTCCGGTGGTGTGGAACCATATACCTATACCTGGAGCGGAAAACATTTCGCTTTTAAATACCCTACTGGTAATCCATCCTGGATTTACGCTTCCGATATTCTGGACGATACCACGAAAAGCAATCCGGTTATAACAGAATGGAGAAATGTACCTGATGAGTGGACAACTTACTATCTGAAGGTGGAAGATGCAGAAGGAAATATACAGGTTGATTCTGTAAGTATTATTGCTTCTGTTTTTATGACTGGCGGACCTTACATGTCTCCCGTAACAATTTATAAAGGTGACAGTGTTCAGTTTTTCGGCAACATTTCGCTTTTTAGTAATTTTGAGCCTTTGACAGAATACAAATTTAGTCCAGCACATGGATTATCGGATTCAGTCGACATTTATGGCTGGGCAAAACCCGATACAAGTATCACTTATTACCTGGAGGCTGTAAATTCGGCAGGGTGCCGTTCAGGTAAGATAGAGTATTGGCATATTGAAGTAATTGATACAACCACTGTTTCTAATGCGATTTTCAAAAACCAAAAAGACATTGAAATCTTTCCCAACCCGGCAAAAGATAAAATCACCCTTTATTCGCAAAGCAGCAGAATTTTAAAGTTGGAAATTTATGATTTAACCGGAACCTGTGTTTACCAAAATTTAAATGTCGGTTCAAATCGGGTTGAGTTGAAAACAGACAAATTATCAAAAGGGATGTATATTTTGAAAGTCAGGGATGAACGGAAAAAGATTTCACAAAAGATGGTAATTCAGTAAAACGGCATAGAACATTCATTAAAAACCATGTACCATGAAAACAAAAATTTTTATCTCCCTCGTTTTTGTCATTTTTTTAGCTTTTGCTTCATGCATTACAGATGATCCTGTGGAAGCACCCTTAACAAAAGAAACCTTTAGCGGTTATGTGCAAAAAGGTCCTTTTATCAGCGGCTCTTCAGTGCTTATATCCGAACTGGATGAAGGATTAAACCAGACCGGACGCAGCTATTTCACTACCATAACCGGTAATTCGGGCAGTTTCGAGCAAAAACAGGTGGAGCTTATCTCCAATTATGTGCAACTGAAAGCTGACGGTTATTATTTTAACGAAGTAAGCGGCCAATCATCGCCGGGACAGTTGACGCTTTATGCATTGGCGGATATTTCGCAGGTTAATTCGGCAAATGTAAATGTACTTACACACCTGGAAAGAAGCCGGGTGGAATACCTGGTACAGCAACAGGAGCTTTCATTTAATGCTGCAAAAACACAGGCGCAGCAGGAAGTATTGGCCCTGTTCGACCTGGAGTTGCCTCAGCAGGCAACTTCCGAATCGTTAAACCTCACAAACAATGGCATCCTGCTGGCGGTTTCGTGCATTCTGCAAGGGCACTTGTCCACCGGCGACATGTCTGAATTAATGGCCAATATCATCTCTGATATTCGACCTGACGGAACACTGGATAATCCTTCGCTGGGTTCACAGTTGATTGATAACGCCCGCCTGGTAAGCACGGCAGCCATCCGGCAAAACCTGGAAAAAAAATATGCCGAACCCGGAATGGGAAACGTGAGCATTCCGGATTTTGAGACCTACGTAAAGCAATTTATGGACGAAACGGCTTACGAACCGAAAACCTTTATTACCTATCCTGCTTCAGGCAAACGTGGGAAAAACATCCTGTCAGAAGAAGTTAATGAGGTATATACCATACATCCGAATGGCAATCTTTATTCCATGAAAGCAGAAATGCCGGAAGGTACTAACCTCAGGATAGTGCTGAAAGGTGGCACGTGGTATGCCACAAGTATCCCCGATCCTGAAAATTGGAAGGTTAAAAGTTATGATGAAGCAAACCGTCTGCAGGAATTCACCGTAACACAAAGCGGCATTCCCAACGACATGACAATAGCATTTGAAGCCGGTGAGATTACTGTGGAATATTACGAAAATCTGGCTACAGAGCCTACCCGGGTAAAACAAATAATAGCAGAGGGTGAAGTTATCACACCACCCGATTCGACAAATTTAAAAAGCCAGTCCTTTTACCTTCCTTAGATTATGGAAGTGATGCGCTAAAATAGTAGAAATAGTTTTGCCGCTTTCTTTTTGATTATTTCAACTGTTCCTTCAAAAAGTTGGTCATTTTGGTATAAAGGTGCATGGTTGTATTTCCACCGCGGATTCCGTGGTTGCGGTTGGTGTAAATGGCCATATCAAACTGAACACCTGCCTGCACCAGTTTTTCGGTAAATTCGTAGGTATTTTGGGCATGTACATTGTCGTCGGCTGAGCCGTGCACAATCAACAGCCTGCCTTTGATGTCTCCGGCATGGGTGAGCGGAGAGTTATCGTCGTAGCCATCGGGGTTTTCGCGTGGGGTGCGCATAAACCGTTCGGTGTAAATGGTATCGTAAAACCGCCAGTTGGTAACCGGCGCCACGGCAATTCCGGCCTTAAAGAGTTCGCCTCCTTTTTCCATTGCAAGCAGGGTCATAAATCCGCCGTAACTCCAGCCAAAAATGGCTATATTTTCTGCATCCACATAAGGCAGCGAACCGAGGTGTTTTGCGGTTTCCACCATGTCGTCCGATTCGTATTTTCCCAGATTCAGGTATGTCACTTTACGAAAATCTTCGCCACGGGCTGCAGTGCCGCGCGGGTCAACCGAAACTAACAGAAAACCTTCCTGTGCCAGGTAATCGTTCCAGGAAACTCCCCGCCACGAGTCGGACACACTTTGCGAATTGGGCCCGCTGTACTGGGTTATCAGCACCGGGTATTTTTTTGCCGGGTCGAAACCAACCGGCTTAATCATGTAGCCATTCAGTTCAACGCCTTCCGAAGTGGTGAACGTAAAAAATTCTTTTTGGGGAAGGTTGTACTGCTGCATTTTGTTTTTCAGCATGGTATTGTCCTGAAGTGTACGGATAAGCCTGTTTCTGCGGTCGTGCAGTGTGATAAGCGAGGGCGTCTGGCTGCTGCTGTAGTAATTTACGTAGTAGTTGAAGTTTTTGCTGAAGTCGGCATGGTTTGTTCCGGCCAGCGTGGAAATTTTTCCCTGCTTTTTCCCGTCTTCGCTGGTAAAATACACTTCACGGCGCAGCGGCGATTCGGCTGCGGCCTGGTAGTAAAACACTTTTTGCGACGGGTCGTATCCGTAAAAACGGGTTACGTCGAATTCGCCATTTGTGAGCTGTCCCTGAGCAAATCCCAGTCTGTCATACAAATAGAGGTGCGACCAGCCGTTGCGTTCACTTTTTACGATAAACCGTCCGTCGTCGAGATAGGTAAACGCATCCAGAAAATCTTCGGCAATATAGCGTTCATTTTTTTCGGTAAAAATGGGCCGGGTTTCTCCGGTAAACGGATTGGCATACAAAATATCGAGCTGGTTTTGCCTGCGGTTCATGCGCATCACCACCATGTCTTTGGAGTCGGGTGTCCAGTTTAGTCTTGGAATGTAAATATCGGTGTTGTCGCCAATCTGTACATCGATGGTAAGCCGCGAGTAAAGTTCATAACTTTTAACTGAAACGGTGGAGTTGGTTTCTCCTGCCTTTGGATATTTAAAGGTTTCCAGTCCCGGGTACAATTTGTTTTCTTGGATGGTAGGATTGTCTCCGGCATACATGGTCATGCTGAATTCGGGAACTTCGGTTTCATCGAACCGGATGAATGCCAGAAATTTGCTGTCGGGCGACCACCAAAATGCCTTGTTAAATCCGAATTCTTCCTCGTAAACCCAGTCGGGGGCGCCATTGATGATTTCATTTTTTTTGCCGTCATACGTAATCTGACTTTCGCTGCCAAACTTCAGGTTTTTAATGATCAGGTTGTTTTCGCGAACAAAAGCCACGCGGTCGCCGTCGGGCGAAAAAGTGGCCAGTTGCTGCGCCCCTTTTTCCGATAGGGCTGAAAGTTCTTCGGTTATCGCATTCCAGATGTAATATTGTGCCGTATAGGAGTGCCGGTAAATTTGTTTTACATCGGTTGTCAGCAATATTTTGGTTTCATCGTTACTGAATTCGTATCCGGAAAAGGATGAAATGGGCGCCCGGTCGATTTTTTCCAAATCGAACAGCACCTCTACAATTTCACCAGTTCTGTAACTGTTTTTTACAATTTTGGTGCGGCCTTCCTGGGTGGTGTAATGTTCTCCGTCGTTCATGGAGCGCAAACCCCTGACCGATTCAGCCCGGAAGGTGCCTTTGGTGAAAATATCTTCCAGGGCGATTTGTTGCCCGGTTTGTGCCTGCAGGGCAAAAATGAACAGCCCTGCCAGTAATGTTAATCCTATTTTTTTCATTCTGTTTATTTTTTTTCATGCAAAGTCGCAAAGACGCGAAGGAGAATGTTCGAATGTTCGGGATTGTTTGATTGTTTGAATTCTCAAACCCTCGAACTCTCAAACCCTCGAACTTTATTCGAAGGAGTCCTTCTATCTCTTAAAAGTCCAAAAATAGTCAGAATTTAATTTTTACGGAAATGAAACAGCACTAAACCAATTCTTCCACTTTCACCAGTTCTCCTTCCAGCGAAAAATCGGAAGCTGAAGTGATTTTTACATCTGCGAACTGTCCGGTTAAATTTTCATTTTCGGCAGGGAAGCGGACAATGAGTTTTCCTTCGGTTAAAGCGGTTAGGAAACCTTCTTTGCGGTCATCGCCCCGAACCAGTACGCGCACTGTTTTACCAAGGAGGTTTTGATTATAAATCCGGTTGTGTTTCCGTAACTCTTCGGTTAATTCGTGCAAGCGGCGTTTTTTCTCTTCCGGCGGTATGTCGTCGTCCCAGCGGTGACTGGTAGCTCCGGGGCGTGGTGAATACATAGCCGTGTAAGCCATATTGAATTTGAATTCTTCCATCGCCTTGCGGGTATTTTCAAACTGCTCTTGCGTTTCGCCCGTAAATCCCACAATAATATCGGTAAACAAAGTGGCTTCCGGCAAAATACGACGAATGGAATGAACAATCTTCCGGTATTTTTCCATGTTGTGTTTGCGGTTCATGCGAATGAGTACTTTGTCGTCTCCGCTTTGCATGGGCAGGTGAATTTGTTTGGCCAGCACCGGGTATTGTGCAATCACCTCAATCACCTCGTCGGTCATGTCTCGCGGGTGAGGCGATGTGAAATAAACCCAGAATTCCTTGTTCATACGGTTGCCCAGTTCTCCAACTTCCCGTAACAATTCAGAAAAAGTGATTTCTTCCCCTTTTTTATCGAGGCCGTAGGAGTTTACATTCTGTCCCAACAGAGTGATGGATTTGTAACCCTGCGAAACCAGCAGCACCACTTCGGCCAGAATGTCTTTTGACGGACGGCTCACCTCGCGGCCACGGGTAAACGGAACGGCACAGAAACTGCAAAATTTGTCGCAGCCGTTCTGAATGGGGATGTACGCTTCAAAATCCGACTGGTACGAAGGTTTTACATTCCAGAATTCTTCGATGTTTTCGTTATGCGGGTCGATTCCCGTTTTCAGGTGAACAGGCGTGGTAATGCCATACTTACTAATCATTTCAGGCAGTGTCGGCAAGTCTTTCATCTGAAACGTGATGTCGAAAAGTTTCAGAAACTTCTCATGGTCGTTGGGAAGAATGCAACCTGAAATAAAAGTGATGAGGTTTTTATGATTTTTCCACTTGTTCC
>Ga0334883_1001179_pt1 | contig 40557 bp, 21 predicted proteins | sample GraSluR1_MG_6_FD_207230 | JGI IMG/M metagenome (GOLD analysis project Ga0334883, IMG submission 207230) | Sludge microbial communities from methane-producing bioreactor in Wageningen University, Netherlands - Granular Sludge_09_05-R1 | ecosystem: Engineered > Bioreactor > Anaerobic >...
TATAGCCATAAATCAGCTTCAGAGGAGTGCGTAGATCATGCGCCACCGAATAGGAAAAAGCTTCCAATTCAACCAGGGCATTCTGCAACTGAGCTGTGCGCTGGACAACGGTTTGGCTTAGCTCTTCCGAGTGATCTTTAATGGTCTGAATCAAGCTGATATGGTTTAGCACGATCGCCAGTTGATTGGCAAATTCCTGCCCGATCTCCAGATACTCATCCGTAAAGAATCCCTGCTGAAAAGAACCAAACCACAAAAAGCCCAGCATCTTGTCCTGCAAAACCATGGTATTATACATATGAGCGCTGATGCCTTCTTCCGTCAGCTTTGCCCGGATGGGCATTTGTGCGGAGGATGGCACAGGGCTGTTGAGCACGATGCTGCAGTCATTCTTCAGTTTGGATACAAAGTCCGGGTCTGGACGGTGCCTGCTGTTTCGCGCAAGATATTCAAAGTGATTCTCTTGCTTCAGCACTTCCACTACTTCCACAATACCGTTTCTGAGCAAGTTTATGCTCATGAAGTCAAAGGGGATCAGCTGCTGCAGTTTTTGCGCTGCTGCATGGCAGGTATCTTCAAAAGACAGGGTTTTGAGCACGATCCCGTCCAGCTCACGCAGGATTTGCAAACGAAAGGCATAGCGATTGCGCTGCTCCTCAGTTTGCATCCTATCCGTGACGTCACGCAAGGCTAGCAGAATGCCCTGCGCCTCATTATTTTCGATCAACGGAGTGCTGCTGATCTCGACCAGGTGCGGCTTGCCCTCAATGTCCACTACCTCAAGATTGAATAGTCTGGACCCACGGTGACCTTGCACACGCTCTGCCAGGAAATCATTGAGCATTTGATGATACCGGGGCAGCACATATTGATACGAGTGCGCTTTACCGAAATCCCTCTCCTTGATGCCTAGAAGCCTTTGCGATTTCTTGTTGGCAAAACTAATGATGCCATCCAGACTGGTGATCATGATCATATCATTGGAGGTTTCAGTGAGCAGGCGGTATTTTTCTTCACTTTTAGCCAGACGTTGCTGCTCTTCCTGTCTTTGCAATCTGCGGGCTGCCAGTTTTCCCATTAGCACCGTGCCCAAAGGATAGATGATGATCACCGGAAGGCTGATGGTGCGGATCACTTCCCAGCGCGCATACTTGGGCATCAGCAACATCAGCGAGATCATCGAGATATGATTTAGAATTCCTAAAGTATAGAACTCGGCAAAGCCGTATGGCTCTTTCCATCTCTTGTGTAAACGTCTGAAAATGGTGCCCCAAATCACAGCGCTGATGATGGTGGTGACTCCGGAATAGACTCCACCTCCCCCCATCCAGAGCCGATAGAGGATACCCATAAGCATGGCTATCAGGCTGGGCAGTGCGCCGAAGAACATGGTGCCGATACTCAGGAATATGGTTCTGGTATCAAATACTATCCCTGGCCGCAAGACCCAGGGATTCATCATGATCCCCAGTGTTATCGCGCCCAGGATGAAACCTGACAGGAGTTGTTCCGGGATCTTTTCATACCTGGTTCCCACGGATAGGATGTCAAACACTACCACCAGACTCAGTAGCAAAGCGGCATTGTAGAGCATGCTTACAAAAGCCTCAAGAATCATCCGGAACTCCTTATCAGCTATTTACCCGTGATAGCCTGCGATATTGATTTCGAGGCCTTGTGTTTTGCGCAGACTTACATTAAGTATTATGGATATGATACTCGGTTCCTGTGCCTTAGGCAAGCTTTAGAAAGCCTTGCCCCAAATCAATAACCGCTTATCTTTTTGATAAACAACACCGAAAAGGAGGCAAAATGCTTACCGATCTGGAAATTGGAAGGCTCACGAAGCTAAAACATATCGATGAAATCGCCGCAAAAATCGGGCTCACACCCCAAGATATCGACCATTATGGAGAATATAAGGCAAAGATCCGTTATTCCGCCCTCTTTGCCAATGAAAACAACCCCATCGGAAAGCTCATTTTGGTCTCCGCGATCACCCCCACCCCTGCCGGTGAGGGAAAGACCACGGTGTCCATCGGACTGTCCCAAGCCCTGAACCGCATTGGCAAAAAATCCATCGTTGCCTTACGTGAACCTTCGCTAGGCCCGGTCTTTGGCATCAAAGGTGGAGCAGCCGGAGGAGGCTGGAGCCAGGTGCTCCCCATGGAGGATATCAACCTTCATTTTACCGGTGATTTCCATGCCATCACTGCTGCCAACAACACCTTAGCCGCATTGATCGACAACCATATTTACTTTGATAATGAGCTCAATATCGATCCCCGACGCATCACCTGGAAACGCGTGCTGGACGTGAATGACCGCATGCTGCGCCACGTGGTGATCGGTCTCGGAGGCAGCAAACAAGGCTTCCCCAGGGAAAACGGCTTTGACATCACCCCTGCCAGTGAGATCATGGCTATCCTTTGCCTTTCCAACAATATGGACGAGCTCAAGGAACGCATCGGCAATATCACCTTCGGCTTCACCTATGGTGGAGAACCGGTAAAGGTGCATCAATTGGGCATTGAAGGCGCCATCGCGGCTTTGCTCAAGGATGCCCTGAAGCCAAACCTGGTGCAAACCACGGAAAATACTCCCGCTTTGGTGCATGGCGGACCCTTTGCCAATATCGCTCAGGGCGCGAATAGCGTGCTGGCCACCAAAACTGCCCTGCGTTTGAGTGACTACGTGGTCACCGAAGCAGGTTTTGGCTTTGATCTGGGAGCCGAGAAATTCTTTGATCTGGTCTGCAAATATGGCGGATTCTGTACCAATGCCGTGGTGCTGGTTGCCACCGTCCGTGCCCTCAAAATCCATGGTGGAGTGAAGGTGAAAGATCTCGCCGTTCCCAATCCGGACGCCGTAACAAAAGGCCTGGACAACCTTGCTAAACACCTGGAAAACATCAACAAATTCGGCATGAAATCCATCGTTGCCATCAATCGCTTCCCCACCGATACCGAGGAAGAACTGCAAATCGTGAAGGACTTCGTCCATCAAAGCGGCTTTGATGCCTCGATAGTGGAATACTTTACCAAAGGCGGAGAAGGCGGCATCGAACTGGCTGAAAAAGTGGTGGAAATGGTGGACAAAGATGCCTGCCAATATCGCGGATTGTACGACTGGGACAGCCCCGTGGAAGACAAAATCTTCACCATCGCCAGCGAAATCTATGGCGCGCAAAAGGTGGACTACTCTGCCGAAGCCAAGGCCGATCTCAAAAAGATCAATAAATACGGCTTTGACAAGCTGCCCATCTGCATCGCTAAAACCCAAAAGTCACTCTCCGACAATCCGGAACTCATCGGACGCCCCAAAGACTTCCTGGTGACCGTGCGTGAGATCGTGATCGCCAGCGGAGCCGGATTCCTGATCCCCATCACCGGTGAGATAATGCGCATGCCCGGCCTGCCCAAAAAACCCAGTGCCGGTACAATCGACGTGGAGCACGACGGCAATATCTCCGGATTGTTCTAATCCAGATTCCGCCTTGATCTGATGTATTCAATGTATGGGGCACCGCCCCATACATTGGAGCTTAACCTCAAACCACAGGATTCGACACGTCCTCGTGTCGAGCAAGACCGGTATTAGGATTCGACACGTCCTCGTGTCGAGCAGGGCTGAAGGCCTAAAAAAGTAAGCAGCTCAAGCTGCTTCTGCCAAGCAGCAGCTTGGCAGCCCTGCCACCTCACACCTCACTAACACCTAAAACCTAAAACCTAAAACCTAAAACCTCACACCCGCGCCAAACTGGCAGCTAATAGATCTGCCGTCAATTGGATGAGCATGAAGTCCACTTCGTCCCAGTGCCTTGCAGCTCGCACCATATCAAGGCCAATGAAGCCCATTATCTCGTGTTCATACACGATCGGAGCTGCCAACAATGCTTGAATACCTTGAGCGGCCAGCACCGCGCGATCTTCTGTCCACGCGCTATCCAAATCGCTCAGATCATCGATGCAGACCATATTCTGTTTCAGCAATTCATCGATCATGGCCGGAGCACTGCGCATGTCCTGCTTTTGCAAAAAGTCTTTTTGAGCTTCCACGCCCTGTCGGCACCATTCATTTGTATTGCTGATTGTGATCCCCGATTCGTCGATCAGAAATACGTATGAGCGATCCACCTCCATGAATTCACCTAAATCCAAGAGGCAACTATCGATCGTGGCAGCGATGCTCATGGCTTTTGTATTGAGCAGCTGTCTGGATATCTCAATCAGTTTGCGGCTTGCTTCATTTTGCCTCCGCAAAAGATCAATATAGAGGCGGCGAACCGTGATATCGGAGGATATCCCGCATAAGGCCAGTGGCTTACCCGCATCATCATCAATCCGAAAGGTGCGGATATCCATGAAGATCTCATTGCCATCTTTGGTGATGTTCTTGGCTTCTCCGTGCCATGAACCATTGATCAGAGTGCAGCGGATGATCTCGTCCTGAGTGCCATCCAATTCATGTCCATGCTCAAAATCATGTACTCTCATCCGGCACAGCTCATCTTTGCTGTAGCCCATGGCTTCCTGCACAGCTTGATTGGTATAGGTGATATTCCCTTCAAGATCACTGAGCACGATGCGGTCTTTGATCTGATCCAGCATCATGGATTGCAGCTTCTGAGCCTGGATAATCCCGGCTTTCACTTTCAGATTGTGCGAGAGTACCACGTTGCTATGACTCAGTTGCGAGATGTGTCGGGCCAGACGCAGATAAAAGGACATCACTTTGGCCACTTGTTCTCTGCTATAAAAGGGCACTTGCCTCAAAGCCTGCATATAGTCTGCCCGATTGAAGCCATAACGCGCGGCCTGCTCCTCAAAGAACTGAGTATCCGGCTGCTCACCCTCAAAGAAGAATTGCCCGAAATATAGATTGGCCAAATGCCTGCCCTGCACATAGATCGGGGTAACGATGTCCCACATCCCGTTCTTGCATTTATAGAGCTTAAACTCTCCCGGCGCAACCCCTTTGCTGAGCACAGTATCGCTTTCAGTGCAATTTTTGCAAGATTCCGGATGCTTGCGGTGAAACAAGTGACAGATATCCTGCCAGCCATTGCTGATCAGAACTTTGCCCTCAGTATCGATGATGGCAATCGCCATGCCGGTGAGGGCATAAAACTCCTCCAGAATCTCCCGCAAAGCGGTTCCGGTCAATACTTCCGCCGCATCGCAATTGACGTCTTCAAAGGACAAATCCCAATTATAGTCCCCAATCTTTAGATCGAGCATCGAACCTCACAGTGCTTATTTTGCCAGCTTTTGGTGCCAAAGTGTCTGTAAACTAAATCCTGTGCCAAATATCTATGCCGGCCAATCTTAGTCAAGAAAAATATGATGAACTACCCGACAAAATTCCTTGCAACTGCGGAAAATCTGCCACTATCGCAATTACGCCTGAGGGTAACTAATTGTTTACTATATGCTTATGCGCCAACCGATGATCCGGTGTTCCGCCTGTGAGAAATTACGAACTCCCGCCCACCCTTGCCTCACCGACTGATTGAGCTCACGCTCTGCCCTGCTTTACCCCATGATGCCCTCTTGGGATGAAGGGAACATGAGGTAAAGCAGCGCTAGCCAAGAGCCATACATATGGGCACGGGGCTGGCAAAGGAACATTCCGCTTGGCCGGAATGAAGCAGCACTTTATATTATTGATAAGACTTGTAGATCAGAGTATGTTGTTCGTAAAAATCAGGTCTTACTGAGCAAACCAGAAAATTCTGATTCCAGCAAGGCTTGCAAAATGAAAACCATGGAGGTTTATCATGAAAAAAGGATTGCTAATCCTGCTTTCACTATTAGTAGTAAGTTCAGTTTTTGGCTTCACCCAAGGCTCGATGCTGGTGGGTGGAACAGCCGGCCTCAGTGTCACAAAGAGCGATAGCGATGACGATCCCACCACCACAGTTTCAATATCTCCCCAGCTGGGATATTTTGTGATCGACAAGCTAGCCGCGGATCTGATCCTGAGTGCAGAATCGCAGAGCGACGGCGATAATTCGGTAGCTGTCCTGGGCATTGGCGCGGGCGGCAGATATTTCTTCGATTATCTCTATGGCGGTGTGGATTTGCAATATCGGCAAGCTACCTATGATTTTGAGATATCGGACAAAATCACAAGCACAGCCATGTTTGGAACCTTGAAAGCCGGATACCTCATCCCCCTTAGCCAAAGAGCATTTGTGGATCTGCGCGGATCATATCAGATGGGTTTGGGAGATTACGGCGGAGACTCAAGCGGAAAGAACGAATCCAGCGGATTGGGCTTTACTGCCGGTCTGCAAGTCTTGTTTGGGAACTAAGCAACCGGGATAATGCAAAAGAAGATCATTTACGAGCCCGGGCTTCCCGTCCGGGCTCTTAAGCATTTGGGCTATTTCAGGTTCAAACTGAGGCTTGCCAGCAGAGAAGTGACACGGTCTTGCTTTAGCTCTTGCTCGAGCACCAGCTTAGCGCGCCCTGTCTTCCATCCATATTCGGTCATAAGCATCGCTTGAGCTGAGTTTTTGCCCAGGCTCCGGTAACCGGTATCGCCATCATCGAGGATCAGCATCCGGTAGTTCCCGCTGTTCCAGACGCTATAGCCCAAACTGAGCCCGAAGCCATCTCTATGGTAGTCAATGCTTTGCTTCCACCAGGAACCTCTACTCAAAGCCAATTGCCGTTCCTGATGATGAAAACGAAAGGCTGTGTCCATCCAGATGTCTTCGAAAATGCGCTGGCGCAGAGAGGCATTGACCCTGTAGTGCAACGGAATGCTGCTGCTGTAGTTATCATCAAAGGCGCTAAGGATTTCGCGGTCAAGCACGGTGAGCGAGAGTGAAGCTTTGCTCAGAGGGTCAGAAAAGTTCAAACCAAGCTGATGCCGAGCCAGCCAATTGACCTCGTTGAGATCGCCAAAGCCCTTGTTGATGGTGCTTTGTGCTTGGATCCTGAGTGCTTTGAAGGGCATATAGCGGATCCTGGCAGATAGCTCTTCCCGGTTATCCGTGGAAGACAAAAGGTTCGCCTTGGTAGCATAGGCCGGCCTCTGATAATCCGCCAGCCTTTGATATTGCCATTCCTGACTGAAGCGGGGATGGATCATGCTCCAGCTTAGCGCGATGGAGGCCTGATCCTGCACTGCGCATTCTGCCATCAAGCGATGCGCGCCTGAGTTTACAGCCCCATAAATGCTGACTGCCTCCAGCAAGGAATCACTCTTTGCGTCACTGAAAGCTCGATCATAGCTCTGATGGTAATACAAAGAACCGATCTCGAAACCATCTGAAGTGTAAACAAGGCCTGATCCCACAACGCGCTCTCTGGTGCTGCCCAGGATATCGGTTTTACTACGAGGCAGTTGAGTGATGAGTCCTTCACTGAGTTTGGCAGCGCGCTCCACCTGAGAAGCAAAAGTCAGGATTTGCCAGGCTCCGGGCTTGAGCGAGATGGCCAGGCCTTGGGGCTCGTATGTGCTTGGATGGCTTGGGTATAGGATAGCAGGATGCGTGGTGGATCTATTCAGCAGCAGGCCTTTCCCCCACGTGACGCGGTAGCTACCCAAGGCAAAGTGATCACGATAGCGCAGTTGGATATTGGCCTGGGGTCTCTGATCTTCGACTTTGGTGCCGGCAAAGGCTTGAAAGGCAGCGCTCTTGAGCTTGAGCTGGGCTCTGGAATAGGGACTATCCGCAAAAGAAGCAGCACCGTAGAGCGCGGTGCTGTATATGGCTTGACGATCGTAAAGAGTTTGAGTGCTTTGCTCCGGCAGCTCTTCCAGGCTGAGCTCCAAGGTGGCGGGATCTGCGATGGCTTCAGAGTGGAGCCCGGCGCAGAGCGCGCAGAGCAGCAGGATCTTTACCAGTTTCTTTGCAGCGCGATGGCGTGGCTCAGATCCAGCTGAGGATGCGTGCGCAGCGAATAGATCAGACTCCAAGGCTCTATCCCCAGTTTTGCTCCCAGTCCGAAGCGGTTGGGTTCATTTTGCCAGGAGCCATAGACGGAGAGGTATTGATTGATATCAGTCTGGATGCCGGCCCGGAAGTAGTCCTTGCCTCCGCTTTCGTAGACATAAGAGGTGGCGGTATATACTCCTTCGCTGAGGGCGGCTTTCATGCTGATGGTCAATTGTTCATCCGAGCTGCCCACACGCAGGAATTTGAGCTCCGCGCCATAGTCCTTGTGGCTGTAGCGGGCAGCGAGGTCATAGCTGAAGTCATATTCGGAATCTACGTCCTTGACGCTGTCATAGACCATGTGTCCACTGATGCCGAGCGCGATGCCATAGTAGTGATAAGCAGCGCTGAGAAAGGGATTGTGCCAGCTATAGTCAGAATGGTGGAGATAGGTGCTGCCTCCGGCAAGGATAAAGCGGTTTCGGGCTGCTGCTGTGGCAAAACCCACTACCGCGATCTCTGACATATTGAAGGGGCGATGGTAAAAAGTACTGATTCCGGTGTGGCCGATGGTGGGACTGAGAGAATAGTCCGCCACGGAATCCGAGAGCAAAGTAATGCCGCTTAGCGCGTTGGCGGCCGGGCTGTGTTCCAGATAGTTCACCACCGAAGCTGAGAGCAGACTCAGCATGGGGACGAGGAGCAAGATCAGTCGTTTCAGCATGAGCTCACAAAATGCTGACTTCGGTTTCGGGATCAAAGAAATGGGCTTTTGCCATGTCCACGCTCATGGGCAGGACGGCTCCCACTTTTGGCAATTCTTTGGGGTCCAGCCGGGCGACAAAGCTGTGTTTATCCGTCTTCAGCACCACGTGGAACTCGTTGCCCAGGGGCTCCACGAGATCACATACGGGCTGGAAGGGACGAGGAGCTTCGGCCATGCTGTCGTGGCGTGAATCATAGAGGTCTTCCGGGCGAATGCCCATCACGATGGCTTTGGCTTCATAGCTCTTGAGTCTTTGGCTTTGTTCATCGGTGAGTTTGAGCCGGAAATCACCGCTGTCAAAGTGCAGCGCGGCATCTTCCGCGATGAGCTTGCCCTGCATCATGTTGATCGCCGGAGAGCCGATGAAGCCGGCTACAAACATATTGGCAGGATTGTTGTAAATATCCAGCGGGGTATCGATCTGATGGATGACGCCGTCTTTCATCACCACGATGCGGTCGGCCATGGTCATGGCTTCCACCTGGTCGTGCGTGACATAGATCATGGTATTTTCCAGGGTGCGATGCAGCTTGACGATTTCGGCACGCATGGCCACGCGCAGCTTGGCATCCAGGTTTGAAAGGGGTTCATCAAAGAGGAATACTTTGGGGTTGCGCACGATGGCGCGTCCCAGGGCTACGCGTTGACGCTGACCTCCAGAAAGCTGTCCGGGTTTGCGGGTGAGCATGCTCTCAATGCCCAAAAGCGCTGCTGCAGCATCCACTTTTTTGGCAATCTCGCTCTTGCTTTCGCCCCGCAGCTTCAGGGCAAAGGCCATGTTGTCCCACACCGTCATGTGCGGATAGAGCGCGTAGTTTTGAAAGACCATTGCGATGTCCCGGTCTTTGGGGGGCATTTTGTTGACCAGCGTATCGCCGATGTAGATCTCACCACTGGAGATCTCTTCCAAGCCGGCGATCAAGCGCAAAGCTGTGGTTTTGCCACAACCGGAGGGGCCCACGAGCACCACAAACTCTTTGTCCTCAGCTACGAAGTTTACGTCTTTCACCGCATGAAATCCGTTGTCATAATACTTATTCAGGTTCTTAACTACGATCTTTGCCATGGCATTCTCCTTTGAGACTTAGGTTTTTTGACTCCGCAATTACTGTCAAGCGAGATTTTCAGTAGGGGGATGATAGATACATATAGAATTCCGGCCGGATTTCTTTGCTTCATACAGAGCAATATCGGAGTGTTCGATAAACTCTTCCAATTCAATATCTGAGTTATGAGAGCTGAAACACTCACAAGTGAGCCCAATGCTTACCGAGATGTGGATCTTATGATCATTATACAGGAAGGTAGTGGTGGCGATCTTGTCTTTCATGGACTGCATCAGCTTTTCGGCATCGCTCAAAAGGGTGTCAAAGAGCACCAGGAGAAACTCTTCCCCGCCATAGCGGATGACGACGTCGCTCTTGCGAAAGTCCCTCAAGATATCGGCAAGCTGTTTGAGGACGCTATCACCGGCGGCATGGCCATATTGGTCGTTCACATTCTTAAAAAAGTCTATGTCCATCATGGCAAAGCAGACTGAGGTCTGATGCCGGGCGGCAATCGCTGCCAGTTGATATAGATTGTTTTGCTGATATCTTCGGTTTTTGAGTCCGGTCAGTTCATCCGTGAGCGAAAGCTCTCCCACGTGTTGATAGAGCTCCTGGATCTGGTCAAAACTGGCCTGGAGATTCTCCACATAGCAGTTGTTGCGCATGCTGGTGTAATGCGAGAGGCTGAGCAGCTTCTGCTCCACATAGCTGATGCTGATCTTGAAATTCGCGGTGCCGCTGTGCGTGCGCAGATATTTGGAGATGCCCACCAGCCGTTCCCAGCATTTGTGCAGATAGTAGTTCGAGGATTTGAAGCTGAGGATGGATTCGCGAAACATCTCTTTGTTGCTGCTGAGATAGTTTCCCGCAAAGAAGTGCAGCGCTCTGAGTTGCCGGGAATTGAGGATGCTGGCGGGATAGCCGATCAGATGCAGATAGAGCTCATATTTGGCCTCGGGATCCACCAGCCGGTTATCCAGATCAAAGAGCTCATAGGCCACGTAGGCGCTATTCAGGCTTGCTTCGTTTCGGACGCGCTCCAAAAGGTTGAAAAGCAATGCTTTGTAATATAGCGAATGCTTCATCCAGTGCAGCGACCTGAGCCAATTCAGCATAAGGAAGATGGTGCTTTCGGGGCCTTCGGTCTGATACACCTGATGGATGAGATTGAGCACCAGATCCATGCGTTGCTCCAGGTGATTGGAGCTTTTAAGCAATCTGAAGCGGCAGAGCTGATATAGGGTATAGATATGCAAATCGCTGCTCTTGATTTGGGGAGTGAGCGCGGTCTCCAGTTCGTATGCGCCTTCCACGTATTCCAGCTCGATAAAGAGGTTCATCATCTGCAGCTGATCAAAGAGCTTCACGATCTTGGGGTCTTTGCGAAAGTGGCGGGTCAGGATATCCAGAGTCTGAGTATAAAAGGGAGAGCTCTCCAATACGGGCAGGTGGTTCATAACTCTCAGAAAGCTGTAGAGCTCGCTGTTGCGCAGCTTGCGCATGCCACAGAGGTGCTTGAAGGCGTGATTGAAGTAAATCGCGATAGCGGCAGCGAAAAGATCCTGCTCATGTGTCTGTTTTTGCTGCTGCTCCACTGTGTCGATGAGCTCATTGATATACTGGGGCAGGGCATCGGCATCTGAATTGAAGAGTCCTTCAGCCCGGCTTTTGATCTCTTCGATCACAGCGGCATTAAGCCTGCTCATGCTGTCCAGATCATAGTGATCGGCGATCATTTGTCCTCCTTTGCGGGAACGAAGCGAAAGACCTTTTCATTGGGTTTGGTGAGGCCAAATTGCTCTCTCGCGGCTTTTTCAGCTGCTTCAGGATCGGTCTTTAGCCGGGAGTTTTCCAGAGCCAGACTGTCATTCGCCGCTTTCAAAGCCGAGGCTTCCTGTTCCAGCAGATCCACTTTGCGTCTGAGCTGACGGGTGTTCCAAAAGCTGTTTTGTCCAAAAAAGAGAATCCACAACAGCAAAAACCCGAAGATCAACCAAAAGGCATAACGAACCGGCTTGGGGCATTCTTTAGCTTTGTTTTTCATCTCAGTATCTTCCCGGCCAGAAAGGACTTATGGATGTCCACCGCCTGAGTGGGGCAAAGCTCGTGACAACACATGCATTTGATGCACTTGTTTGGGTCCACTTGAGGGAAACCATTATCCAGCCAGGAGATAGCTTCCACCGGACAGGACTTCACGCAGACTCCGCAACGCACACAGCGGGAACTGATCTCGGGGTAGTAGTAATAGACCTTTTTGAAGGCCTTAGCGGCAAAGCGAGGCAGATAGCGCAAGCCCTCTTTGCTGAGCTTGACAGCCCGGATATCGGCATCAATCCGGTGATGACGGAAGCTTTGGGGCACGATAATGCGTGAGGGCAGGATGCCTTCGCCATGCAGCGCGTCCCAGAGATATGGCAGGTCCTTCACCGTGAAGCCCATCATGCGTGACGCCACGGTATCCAGAGCGGTGATGCTGTCCGAGCCCATCAAGAGGCCAAAATTGCGCGGTGTGCCTCCGGAAGGCCCTGCTCCGTCCATGCCCATGATGCCATCGATGATGCTATAGCTGATCTTGGATCTGGAGATGAAATAGATAGCCAATAGCAATTCCGCGAAGCTCCGGGTGTCGGGATTATCCCGATGATACTCGCTCTTCACCATGCCGGGCACCAGGCCATAGAGGTTTTTCAGCGCGCCGGTGAAGGCCATCAGAGAGTGCGTCTTGTATTTGGCAACATTGATCACGATCCCACATTTGAACAGCGCGTCCGAGATCTTCACCGGGATGCCGTTGTACTTCAGCTCTTTAAAAGGATGAGTGGAGAGATTCACCAGCTTGATGGGGTAGCGATCGGCAAGCTCTTGAAAGCCGCAAATTTCCCATACTTTTTGCACCGGAACCGTTCCTCCGGGGCTATCGCCCAACCACACTTCTTTTTTGCGGGCCAGGAAATAGCGGATAATGGCTTCCAGCACGATGGGATGAGTAGTGACCGCCCGCTCAATGGGAAATGCTCCCAAGGCATTGGGTTTGATCAAGACGCGTTTGCTGCGTGCGAACTTGGGATCTCGCAGGTCTTTGAACCAGGTAGTGACGGCATCCTCGATCTGAGCAAGATCGTAGCTGTCTATGGCGCGGATTTGGACGCTGGGCTGTTTCATTCGTAGTAAAGGAAATCTTTGCGTTTAAAGGAACTTAGGTAGAGGCTCAGGCTCAGATTGATCTGAGTTTGCCGCTGTTTGCCCACGAAAGCATGCATCGCTGAGACATTGATGCTGCCATCGCGAAAGAGATGACCAAAGCCCAGGCTCAAAAAGTGTTGCGCGGTATCAGCAATTGGCACCGCCGCAGGCACTTCGTCCCAGAAGATGCTATCACCTTGGATACTGACAACTTCTGGCAGCTTGATCAAGCCCGAAAACACGTCTGAGCTATAGAAATATCCGGCCCGATAGATACTGTTTCCCTTGCGCTTTTCACCACCCAGATGTAGCGATATATGATCATTGAAGGCAGAGCTGATCTCGGAATCCTGACGGAAGCGGAGATCCGCGGCCACCCGGTTGTTATCAAAGGCATAATGCGTTCCCAGACCCAGCTCCAAAGGCAAGGTGCTCTCATAGGCGGCATACTTGAGATCCCATTCCACCGGAGTAGGCAGGGTGGCATTCAGGCCCAGTCCCCAATGGTTGTTGCCCACGATGATGCCCGGCTGGAAGCGCAATCTGTACGTATAATCCCGCACTCGATCATAAGAACGCAAAAACAGCACATCGTCCAGATAGTGAAGCTGATTGTGCAAGCTCAGCCCCAAATGCAGATTCTCACTATAGTGATATGCCATCGCCGCACTTAGCTGATGCAGATAATAGGTGGGATAGCGGGTCACGATATCCGCCCCTTGATTGATCTCGATGGAAAAGTCATCCAGAATGATCGATTTCGGGTTGTTGTATGTAATCGCGGAAGATATCTTTGAGGTGATGGGAAAGCTAAAGCCAAAGACGGCAAGCGGCACCGGAGAGCTATAGCGACTATTGAAGCCCAGGCCATCAGCGGAGAGTGGTGGTTTGATATTCACTTCGGTGAAGACCATGGCGGAATCCGGGGCGAGCGAGGCCGGATTGAGGTTTACATTCAAGCCGGAGCCCAGGATCGAGCTACCCGCATATCCTCTGCCTGCTGCTTCCACACCCAGATAGTTGCGGGAAAAGAAGTCATAAAAAGGATTGGCAAATTGCGGCAGGTTAAAGCTTTGCAGGGTATCCGCGGCCTGCGCGGTCAAAGCTGTGCAGATGATCAGACAGAGCACTGTGAGTTTAAGTTTCATGGTGTAACCCCCTGTGGGATGCGAAATGTTTGGCTGCGATCTTTGCCCACGGAAACGATCTCGATGGGCAGTTCCAGAGCATCTTCGATGGCTTGCAGATAGATCCTGGCATTTTGCGGCAGATCTTCCAGACGCCGGATGCCGCTGATATCCTCCTCCCAGCCTTTGAAACTGAGATAGACGGGCTCCGCTTTTTCCAAAAGCAGATGATGCGAAGGAGCTTGAGTGTGCAGCTTGCCACCAATGCGGTAGGCAACGCAGATCTTGAGTTCCTCGATCCCGGAAAGCACGTCCAGAAGAGTGAGCGCGATCGAATCCAGAGCGTTTAGCCGCACGGAATAGGCAGCCAGGACGGCATCGAAATGACCGATTCTTCTCGGACGACCGGTGGTGGCACCAAACTCATTGCCCTGCTTGCGGATAGTATCGGCCAATGCCCCGCTGATCTCGGTGGGGAAAGGCCCTTCGCCCACTCTGGTGCAATAGGCTTTGAATACTCCGATCACGCGATCCAGATGACGCGCGGAGAAGCCACTGCCGATGCCGATGGCATCCACGATGGTATTTGACGATGTCACAAACGGATAGCTGCCCCAAACGCGATCCAGGAGTGTGCCCTGGGCACCTTCGAAGAGGATGTTTTCCCCGCGCAAGCGTGCCTCGTGCAAAATGGGATCAACCGCTTTGACAAAGGGTTTGAGCACCTGCCAGGCAGCTTTAAGGTCTTGCATCAGGATATCAATCTCACCGCTTTCCGGCTTGATCCCGTGATAGGCGTAAAGCTCCTTGACGCGTTTCTTGAGATAGGAGGGAAACTGCAAATCCAGCAATCTGATGCCGCTACGAGCGGTGAGATCGGCATAAGCAGGCCCGATGCCACGTCCGGTGGTGCCAATCTTGCTGGTCTTGAGGCGGGCTTCGCCCTGTTGATCCAGACGCGTGTGCAAGGGTAAAACGATTCCGGCGCGTTCATCGATCACCAAACGGCCATCCACATCCACTCCGGTCTCCGCCAGAGCCTCGATCTCACCCATGATATTGAGCGGATCGATCACCACTCCGCTTCCGATCAAGCATAAAGTTTTTGGATACATGATACCGGAAGGAATGGTGTGAAACACATGCTTCTTCCCTTCCACCACGATCGTGTGCCCGGCATTGCTGCCACCCTGAAAGCGGACCACATAATCCACATTTTCGCCCAAGTAATCTACGATCTTGGCCTTTGCCTCATCGCCCCACATACATCCCAAAACAGCTATCGAAGACATCGTTTACTCCAAATATTCTTAGGACTCCAAGTAATTCTCGTAAAGCTCTTTTGTCAATCGAAATCTCAGATGTGCTCATACTTGATCCTACCGTATTCACCTCCCCCTTTGCCCAAGATTACCTCATATTTACCTCTTATCAAGAGGGGATCACAAGGTAAACCAAGAGTAGAGCCAAGGCGAGGACAGCAGAATCGGGATATAAAAAGGGCTGCGTGAAGCAGCCCTTAGATCTCGCGTGACGCATAACGCGTAACGCTTAACTGAGTATTTATTCCATCAGCATCATTTTGCGGGTATTAGTGTAGTTTCCGCTGGTGAAGCGATAGAGGTAGATGCCGCTGGAAAGCGGATTACCGTTGTTATCGCGACCGTTGAAGACCACGCGATAGCGTCCTGCTGCTTGATCTGTATTCACCAGAGTGCGCACCAATTGGCCTTTGACGTTGAAGACATCCAGACGCACGTTGCCGGCATCCTTGATGTCATAACTGATGGTTGTTTCAGGATTGAAGGGGTTCGGGTAGTTGCCGTTGAGGGCAGTTACCGTTACGGGGATGACTTCATCTTCGTTTGAAGTGGGAGTCATAATGAAGTTCACCGTGGTATTCTGGTTCGGAGCCACAGTGATGTTTTCGTAGGAGAGGTTGTTGAATCCGGCTGCAGAAGCAGTTACGGAATAGACACCGGCAGGCACGACCAGGCTGTAGGCACCGGCGTTGTTGGTGGTAGTGGTAAATCCACCGGCAGCGGTAACCGTTGCTCCGGGAATGCCCTGGTTGTTCTGACGTCTCACGAAGCCGACGATGGTTCCATTCACCACTTCTTTCACCATGGGGTTGGAGAAGGCGGGAGCAGAGGCCACATCAGCGGTGTACATGGCTTTCACAGCCCATTTGTAGGTACCGTTCGGGATGGTGGACCAGCCACCGTCTTCAAGGCTCAGAGTAGTATGGATGTCGTCTGTGAGGGACACCCAGGTAGCTTCATTGCCTTCCTGTCCGGCAGCCAGACGCCATACGTGGTAACCCACGAGAGCGCGATTGGTGCTGCGTGCAGGAGTGCTGATGCCGCTTTGGGTGAGGTCGTTATTTACCATACGGTTGGTTTCGCCACGGGTGATGCGGTCAGGAGTGCTTCCGCTTCCGGTATGGATGGCGTTCGCGCTCTTGGTCATCAGGTCAGATCCGGCAAAGCGGATGTTGTCCACGAAGTTGCCGATGTAGATGTTATCGATGAACCAGACATACCAGAGACCATCGTTTGAGGGAGGATCCACAGCGTGGAAGGCAAGCTGCACTTCGGTACCGGCGTATGCTTCCAGATTTATCGTGATGGGGAACTGATAGTAGTTGGTGCCGGCAGGCTGCGCGGTGGCATCCCACAACATGGTCCAGCTATTGCCGCCATCGGTGGTGATCTTCACATAGTAATGATCATTGTTGGTGCTGCCCAAAGTGGCATAGGTATCGAAGCTCAAATGGGCGTCGGGCGGGCAATTGAAGGTGGGAGTCATCAGCCATTCGTCCTGATGCTCATAATCCCACCAGAGGCCGGCTTGTTTGGTGCCTTCGGTAGGCGCGACGTTGCCGGTTCCGGAGATGTTGATGGTTCCGAAGTTGCACCAGGTGGGCAATACGCCAAGGGTATTAGCAGGGCCACCATTGGTGATGCTTTGAGCCCATCCGGTGGGCGGGAAGGCTGTGGCTTCAAAGCCTTCGGTGATTTCGATGGCATTGGGATCCGGAGCATTCCAGGTGAGGTTGATCGCGTTGAAGCTATCGTTCAGCTGGGCGTGTACGGAGTTCGGAGCGTAGGCAATCTCAGTGAGAGTCACATTGCCCATGTTGTGATTGGTAGCTCCTACGTTTATGGTTCCGCTGGTGGAGGTGTAACCAGCAGCGGAGATGGAGTACTGGTAGCTTTGGTTGGCAAATACAGCTGGGATGGTGAAAGCACCGGTGGCTGTGGAGGTTCCGCTGTAGTTTTCATAGCCCACGAGGTTGATATTGGCTCCGGCAATGCCGTTGCCGGTGTCACTGGCCAAAATGGTTCCTGTTACGTTCACCTGAGCCATCAGGTTCATGGTCACATTCATCACTTCGGTTTCGTCTTCTTCCAGCACGATGTTGACGGTTTGCGTTACGTATCCGTGACGGCTGAAGGTGACGGCATAGTTTGCAGGTAATACGTTCGCGATATGGAACTGACCTTGAGCATTGGTAGTGGCAGAATAAGGACGGTTGTCCACATTCACCAATACGCCTTGCAGAGGATTGCTGTCAGCACCCACAACGGTTCCAGTGATGTGACCTACGCCACCGGGAATCACTACGAATGTGGTCATCGGGAAGATGCCGGTTGCGGTGCCTGCGGTAGGAGCCAATGGATCGTATTCGACAGTGTCGCTATAGGCATTACGAGCTCTGCCTGCAGTGCCGGTTTGAGTTTTGAACAGATCAGAGGAGCTGTAATACTGAGTATCCATGGGGCGATTAACCATCATCACGAGGTTGCCGCCATCAAGGTGCATATAGGGCTGAGGGAAGTCGAAGGAGATCACGTTCTGACCGGAGGGGAAGTCCATCACGCCATCAAACACCAGGGTGAGTTCGGTGGCAGGAATCCAGGCATCGGTCAAAGTGGTTTGGGTAGTGCTTCCTAACCAGATTTTGACAGGCATACCGGTGAGGTCCGAATTGAATTGGGAGTAGAACTTGAGACCGGTGATCATGCCTACGAAGTTGCTCAATTCGTCTGCGGTATAGATGTTTTGATACAGACTGTTTTTGTAGAAGAAGTCCATCGGCATGCGGGCAGTTTGGGTTCCGGTTCCGACGGTGATATCGTTCACAGCGTTTCCTGTGAGCTGGATGGTATGGGTTTCACGGTTATTGTTATTGGTGCTTCTTAGAGAGTTTCTGCCACCGAATACGTGACGGGTTCCCTGATCATCGGTAATGGTGACTGTTGCGGTTGACGCGCCAAGGCTGGTGGGAGTGTAGGTAACCGTGAATACTGCGCTATCACCGGTGTTCAAAGCAGCCGGCAAAGTAGGCAGGTTGCTCAGGCTCATCGTAGCGGAACCGGAGATTGCGATATTATTGATTCCCAGAGTGCCACCACCGGCGTTCATAATGGTGAAGTTCTGGCTGCGACTGCCGCCAAGATTCACATCACCGAAGTTATGCGCGGTGGGGTTGACCATGAATACAGGGTCACCGGTCATGGGAGTCATGGTGAGTGTGGTCATCGGAACGATGCCGGTAAGAGTGCCTCCGGTGGGAGCGGCAGGATCGTAGGTTACGCTGTCGCTGAACATATTGCGGGCACGGTTGGTATTGGTGGATGTATCGGTCTTGAAGTGATCAAGAGAGCTGTAATAACCGGTGTCCATAGGACGGTTGAACATCACCACCAGGTTTCCACCTGTATAGGCAAAGGGTACTTGCAAGGGGAAGGTGATGGTGTTTTGTCCGGCCGGGAAGTTTACAGTGCCATCAAAGACCAGAGTCATATCGGTGGAAGGAATCCAGTTCGCGCTGAGATCAGGCTGAGTGGTAATCCCCATCCAGATTTTGGCTGGCATATTGGTCAGAGTGGCTGTGGTGAACTGATTGTAGATCGATATGGTGCTGATGTTTCCGACCATACCGATTTCAGCCGGGTAATACAGGGTTTGATACAGGGAATTGCGATAGAAGAAGTCCATCGGCATCCGCGCGGTTTCCGCACCGGTTCCGATGGTTACAGTAATCACACCGGCAGGCTGCACGCTGATGGGCATCAGAGCAGTGGCGTCGTTTCCGGGATTGATGTCTCCGGCCAGGATCACTTTGCCATAGATGCTCATCGGGCCTTGAGTAGTGGGAGTCCAATTGAGCACAACGTTTGCTGTAGCGCCTGCTGCAACTGTGGTTCCGGCAGCTGTGGCTAATTCTACATGGTTGCTGTCAAAGAGCTTCACGGTGTAAGTGCTCTGAGAGGCAGTGCCGTTGTTGTAAACGCTTACGGTATATTGAGTAGCACTATCAACGCTGGGGGTGCTGTTACCGGCTAATGCAAGCGCAGCCAGGTCATTGGCACCCATCATTTCAAACTCAACGGTATCAAGGTAAATGGTTTGACCGACAGCGTTGTTGGCATGCTTGAAGGCGATTACTTTTCCGGTGCCGGTGTAGCTGGCAAGTGATACTTGATACTGCACCCAGGCAGAGGTGAAGGTAAGAGTCTCGATTTCGGTGAAGGTGGCAGGATCAGAAGGATCTGTCATCACACCTACTTTCACAGAGTAGTTGTTGCCTTTTCCCCAGAATTTAACGCGCACGTTGTTGGTAGGAATGGTATTGGCCAAAGGAGGCGCTACCAGCATGGCGATGGTATTGATATCGGTGGGGTTGTACATGGCCACGCAATTGGGAGTGCTTTGCGGAGAAGTGGTAACCGTTCTCACATAACCTGTGGTCACTGAGGCCTGATAAATGCTGTTCCAGCCCAAAGGCAGAGCAGGCACGGTTACAGTATCGAAGTTCTGATTATAAGTCAGCTCATAGATGGTAGTATCCACGCCGTTACCGCTGAGCGCTACAGTGTGGGTCTCGCGTTGGTTATCGGTAATGGTCACAGTGGCTGTATGCACGCCGGCTGTAGTGGGGGCATAGACCACTGTGAAAGAGGCGATCTGACCGGTATTCAACTGAGCAGGCAGAGTGGGCAAATTGCTAAGTGTGAATGCCGCATCTCCGCTGATGCTGATGCTATTGATTCCCAGTGTGCCACCACCCACGTTGATCACGTTAAAGTTTTGGCTGGGGGTATAGCCCAGAATCACATCACCGAAGTCCTTTGAGGCAGGGTTAACGGTAAACATGGGCTCATCGCTGAGGGGGGTCATGATGAAGGTAGTTTTGGGGAAGGTTCCGGAGAGTGTTCCCACCGCGGAAGGAGCCATGGGATCGTAAACTGTGCTGTCGCTTTGCAGTTTACGGGCACGGTTTGTGCCCACGGTCTGAGCCAGGAAGTCGTCACTGCTGCTGTAATACTGAGCGTCCATAGGACGGTGAGCATAGAGCACCAGGTTGCCACCGGCATAGTTAAAAGGCACTTGCAGGGGCACAGTGATGGTATTTGCTCCGCTGGGGAAATCCAGATTGCCATCATAGACCATGGTAAGGGTGCTGGGATCGATCCAGCTGACAGACAGATCCTGGGCATCGGTAGTTCCCAGCCACAATTGCACAGGCATATTAGGCAGATCTGTAGTGAAGTTATTGTAGAAACTCACCGCAGTAATATTGCCGAACATACCGATCTCATTCTGATAATATAGGGTCTGGAACAAGGAGTGTTTGTAGTAGAATTCCCACGGCACACCTTGCAGCTGATCGCCATCACCGATGGTGACGCTGTTCACGCCTTCAGGCTGAACGGTGATGTCCAGGGGTGAAGTTTGATCGTTTGTGCTGTTAATATCTCCGGCCAGCACCACTTTTCCATAGATGCTCATCGGGCCTTGAGTGGTGGGGGTCCAGGGGATCACCACATCAGCAGTTGCGCCACCGGCCAGGGTGGGCCCGGCTACAGAGGCAAGCTCGGTATTGGCAGCGTTAAACAGCTTCACGGCATAGGTATTCTGAGTGGCCGTGCCGTTGTTTAAAACTCTCACAGTGTAGTTTGCTGAAGAACCCACGCTCGGAGTAGTGTTTCCGCTAATCGCTATGGCAGCCAGGTCATTGGCAGCGATTTCTTCAAAGGTAATATCATCGATATAGATGGTGCGATAGGTTCCACCCAGGCCATGACGGAAAGCGATGAAGCGTCCGGTTCCGGTATAGGAAGTGAGCGGAATGCTGTGCTGAGCATAAGTCGTGTTGGCAAATGTGAGGGTTTGCACCAGCTCGAATGTGGCCGGATCCATGGGGTTAGTCATTACGCCCACTTCGAGAGTATAGGAAGCAGACACCGGACGCACCCAGGCTTTCACGCGGACGCTCTGCATATTGATGCTCTGATGGATCTGCGGAGAGACCAGCAGCAAGCTTGCATTAGCATCAGCTGAGTTTGCCATTTGAATGTTATTGGGAGCACTGTTGGGTGTAGTGGTGCTGGTCTGCACGTACGCAGTAGTAGATGTGCTGTTTACGATGGCAGTCCAGTCAAAAGGCAGGGCCGGAGCGGTCACGGCATCCCAATGTTGAGAATAGGGCAGCGCGTTCACGGTGGCATCACCATGAGTGGTGAAGCTCCACACCGGGCAGTTTGTGGCATTGCCAAAGGCATTGTAGGGCACTACCTGCCAGAAGTATGTGGTGGATGCGTTCAATTCAGGATTGGGGGTATAGGTGGTAGCAGCGCCCAGATCAAGATTGTGGACGACGTTGGTGGGCGGGTTATTGGTGCCCAGACTCAGTTTGTAGCCATCGGGCAATCCGCCGCCTGACATCCAGGACAGAGATGTGAAGGGAGAGATCAGGGTTGCCGCGTTTGCGGGAAAAGAGATATTTGCAGGGTTCGGAGCAGCATCTGCCACGGGATATGTGAAAGTAAAGGTGAGTCCATTGGCAGGAAAGTTCACATCGTTAAGAACTACATATTGATTATTGGCAGTGGCAGCAGTGGTGTTATTCCAGGCGCCGTCACCCGCGCGAGCGTTGAAATCTGTAACCAGTGGGCCGCGCAGTCCAACCTGCATATTGCCGTTAGTGGCGTTGGATACGATGCCACCATACACGATGCTCACGTTGTTTGAGCCTTCATGCAGGCGGATTTGGAAGTTCATTTGATCACCGGTACCGGTGGTTCCAAATTTCTTATAGTTTTCCCATTGGATCACGCAGACGCGATTGGGAGCGGCGCCAATGGTTTCCAGTCTGATTCCGCCACCGGCCTGGGATTGCAGATCGCGTGCCATACCGGCAATACGGTTCGTAAGCACTTCCGGAGTAATCACGGTGGTGCTCGCGATAGGGGTATAAGCCGATGTGGTGGCCATACTCACGGATGGAGTCAGGGCGGATTGCCCCAAAGAAATCCAGCCATTGGCATTTACAGCCAGGCGATCGAAGGTGGCACCATTGAACATGAAGTCAAAGCCAATGGGCAGTCCGGGGCCTGTGAGTGTAGTTCCACCCACCAGGTCTGCCGGATCCACAAAGCGTTGATCATCGGTGGTTTCAGTGCCCAATTGCAGACCGCCGGTGATTGGGGTGTAAGTATCCATGGTCGCATTAAAGCCATATTCCATGGTTTGGGCAAAACCGGGTACGGCCAATAGTGCAATCAGGGTCACAAGCAGCGTTAAGAGCATACTTCGTTTCATTGCGTTTCTCCTTATCAGGTATATCACTTTGGTTATCTCTACCAAACAAGCTGAATAGCCTTCAGCTTAAGCTATTGAAAAAGGGTAAGTTATGGGCACATAAGCGGTGTAATCATCCGACAGCAGCGCCCATGCAGGACTCACCTGCTCTTACATCATGCCAAAATGAAGCCAAAAGTCAAAAAAACCTTAGCGCTTAGAGCCCCCAAATCTTCCGGGCATAGTTCTTGATCGTCTCATCTGAAGAGAAAATGCCCATTCCCGCGATGTTTGCAGCGCTCATCTGGTTCCAGAGCTGAGGATCCTGATAGCTGTGCTCGATGTCCTGCATCACTCTGATGTAATCCGCCAGATCAGCCAACAGAAAGTACTGATCCCCATGCCGCAAGAGCAGCTCTGCCAAGGCCTTATATCTTCCGGGCAGTCCTGTTCCCAGATCGCTGTATTGCACGAAATTTATCACTCTTTGGATGCGCGCGTCATTGTGATAATAAGCCAGAGCCTCAAATCCGCTTTGCTTGAGAGCCTCGACTTCCGGGGTTTTCAGGCCAAAGAGAAAGAAGTTCTCTGCGCCCACAGCATCTCTGATCTCGATATTTGCCCCATCCAAAGTACCCACGGTGAGCGCGCCATTCATGCTGAACTTCATGTTTCCCGTACCGCTGGCTTCGGTTCCGGCCAGTGATATCTGCTGCGAAACCTCAGCAGCAGGCATGATCTGCTCGGCCAGGCTCACCCGATAGTTGGGCAAAAAGACCACCTTCAGGGTCTTGGATAACAGCTCGTCCTTTTCAATATATTCACCCAAAGCGCTGATGAAGCTGATGATCTCTTTGGCGATGGCATAGCCCGGAGCGGCTTTGCCGGCAAAGAAAAAGGTGTGGGGATGGATGGATGCCCCTTCCCAAATCTCGTGCATCAGATGCACGATGTGCAGCGCATTCAGCAGTTGCCTTTTGTATTCATGCATGCGTTTGGCCTGAAAATCGAAGATAGAATCAGGATTCAGGGTAATGTCCATGGTCTTTTTGCAGTATAGTGCAAAATCCTGCTTATTGGCAGCTTTGACCTCAGCCAGTTCTTCCAAGAAGCTTTGATCGCGTTGCACTTGCCGCAATTTGCTCAGCTTCAGAGTATCTTTGCGCCAGCCTTTGCCGATGACTTGGTCGATCAAGGCCGCCAGGCGGGGATTGCAGAGCATCAGCCAGCGTCGGGGAGTGATGCCATTGGTGATGGGCACAAACTTCTGCGGCTCAAGCTCATAGAAATCCTTGAACACACGGTCTTGCAATATCTGAGTATGCAATTCAGACACTCCATTGATCTTTCCGGAACCAATGATGGCCAGATGCGCCATCCGCACGGATTTCACCGGCTCTTCTTCGATGATGGAAAGCCGGCGCATTTGCTCCGAATCCACGCTCAGCGAAGCCAGATAGCGGTGATTGATCTCATAGATGATCTGAAGATGGCGGGGTAATACGCGCTCAATCAACTCCACCGGCCATTTCTCCAGGGCTTCGGGCAGGATCGTGTGATTTGTGTAGTTACAAGTGTGGCAGGTGATCTCCCAGGCCTTATCCCAGGGCAGATGATAGCTATCCACCATCACCCGCATCAGTTCCGCGATGGCAATGGCGGGATGGGTGTCGTTCATTTGAATCGCGGCATAACGTGGCAGAGCGCTGAAATCGTCGGTTTTTTTGAGGAAGCGCCGGATGATATCACTGATCGTAGCGCTGACAAAGAAGTATTCCTGCTTCAGGCGCAATTCCTTGCCTTGCATATTGTTATCATTGGGATACAGGACTTTGGAGATGAGCTCCGAATTGTTCTTATCGCTCACCGCCTGCACGTATTCGCCTTCATTGAAGTACGAAAGGTTAAAGTCACGGGTGGATTTTGCCCCAAAGAGCCGTAAGGTATTCACATAGTTATTCTTATATCCGGGAATCAGATAGTCATAAGCCATTGCCATCACCGATTCAGCAGGGAGCCATTTCCGGCTCGATTTTCCCTCAACAGCCCTGACTTCGCCACCGAAGTGAACCGGATAAAGCCTGGTGGGATGCGGGATTTCCCACACCGAGCCATAGCGCAACCAGTTGTCCGGAGTCTCCACTTGCTGGTGTTCTTTGATGTGTTGAAAGAAGATGCCGTATTCATAGCGGATGCCATAGCCATAGACGGGGATCTGGAGGGTGGACATCGAATCCAGGAAACACGCGGCCAATCTGCCCAATCCGCCATTACCCAGCCCCGCGTCCCATTCCAGTTCAGAGAGCAGGCCTAAGTCATAACCCAGATCGCTCAAAGCTTTGCGCGCCTTGCTCTCGAGATCCAGATTCAGGATGGCATTATTCAGGCTGCGTCCGATCAGATATTCCAGCGAGAGATAATATACCCGTTTGCGGTTCAGGGCATATTCCTGGGGTTGAGTCTGAAGCCAGTTGTCCAAAAGGATATCCTTGATGGCCGCGCTGAAACTGATGTAGCAATCCAGAGCAGTGGCGGTGAAACGATCCTTGCCCTGGTCATATTTCAAATGATAAATAAAGCGCTTCACGAGCTCTTGCGTGCTCTTCTCAAGCCGCGTGGCATCGAGCAATTCAGCCATAGCTTTTTTCATAGTAACCTCACATGTGGGTGATATCTATAAACTAAGGCAGATCAGCGGATTTCCAAGCCGGAATCGGATTTAGGTTTTAAGGTTTTAGGGTTTTGACGATTTGGCTAACACCTAACACCTAACACCTAACACCTAATCCCTATTGAGATACGGTCATGATACGGTCATGATCTCGTGATTTCCATGAGCGTATCATGACCGTATCATGACCGTATCTCTATAGGCAGCGATTATGCTTGACAGTCCGGGCGGGCTTTATTTTGTTATTCAGCAACTAATCATGCGTATATCAAGGAGAACTTGTGACTGATCTCTTAAGCATCAATGTATCCAGGCTGTTCTATGAGAAGAAGCATCTGGTTTCGGACATCAAGCTCCAGGTCAAGAAGGGCGAGCGCATCTTGATCGTGGGTGCCACCGGCAGCGGAAAAAGCTCGCTGCTGAATGCTTTGAACCTGATGAATCAGAGCTATCACGGCGAGATCCTCTTCGAAGGCAAAGCCATCACGGAATATCCGCCCCACATCTTGCGCAGCCGCATTGTGATGGTGATGCAAGAGCCCTGGCTGGGTGAAGGCACCGTGCAGGATGTGCTGGATGAACCGCTGGCATATCTGGCCACCAGAAAACAAGACTTGGGACAACGAGAGCAGAAAATTAGAGAGCTGTTCAAAGCCTTCGAACTGTCCGAAAGCTATCTAAATCAAAAAGCGGAGCAGCTATCCGGCGGTGAAAAGCAGCGCGTAGCCTTGATCCGCGCCTTGCAGCTGAATCCGGAAATCCTGCTATTGGATGAGATCAGTTCCGCTTTGGATCAAAAGACTTCAGGCATCATATCAGATTGTATTTTCAACAACTTCCCCGGCACCGTGATCGCCATCTCGCATGACCCTTTGTGGCAGGATCGCTGGCAACGCAGCTGGACGATTGCGGGCGGAACTCTGACCGACAATAGAGAGGTGAAATGATGGATATCAGCTATCTTGGTCTGCTCTTTTCAATGCTGCTCCTGGTCTTTCCGCTCATCATCTTCCATACTCTGAAGCTCAAACTCAGCAAACAGCTGATGATCTCCTTTGGGCGCATGATCGGACAATTGGCGATCGTGGGTTTGTGGCTGCAATTCCTTCTGGATCAGGAAGATTGGCGGCTCACTCTATTGTGGGCAGGCATCATGCTGATCAACGCGATCTTTACCGTTAAAGGGAGATTAAAATCTCAGCGACGCATCTTGTTGCCGGTTATGTTTTCGGCTTTGGGGATAGCCTCCCTGGTGGTGATGCCCTGGATCTTGTTCATGGTAGTGCGTCCTGATCCCTTCTTTTCGGCCAAGTTTGTGATCCCCATCTATGGCATGGTTTTGGGCAACAGCATGAATAGCTGTGCATTGGCTCTGGAGCGTTTTGAAAGCGGACTTAGCGACAACTGGAAGGCATACTATACCAGGATCAGCCTGGGTGCCAGCATCTGGGAAGCAGCCCTACCTCCCTTCCGCAAAGCCATGCAGGCCTCGCTGATGCCGCAACTGCTCACCATTGCTTCGATGGGTGTGGTCAGTCTGCCCGGGATGATGACCGGTCAGATATTGGGCGGTTCTTCCGCGATCGTGGCCATCAAATATCAGATGATGGTGATGGCAGCGATCTTTTCCGCGGTGGCTTTGGCGGATTTCATTGCCATTCGGCTCTATCTGGCCAAACGCTTTGATAAATTCTACATGCCCAAAAAGGATATCGCATGAAATACAATGAAACTCTGAAGAAACTGCAGATGGTACAGCTGGCAACTGTGGAACTGGATCAGCCCCGCGTGCGTCCGATGACCATGATCTGGTGGCAGGAGCGATTCTGGTTTGCCACCGGTGCCCAGGACAGTAAGGCAATCCAAATCAGGGACAATCCCAAAGCGGAGTGGTGTCTGTTGATTCCAGGCGAGGGATGCACAGGTTATCTGAAAGGAGCAGGAGTGATGCGCGCTGAGTCTGAGCCTGCTATCCGTCAGGCCTTTGCGGATTACGCAGTCTTTGTTTATGACTATTGGAAGGATGCCAATGATCCGGATTTTGTGCTCTATGAAATGCGGATCACAGAGCTAAAGCTGATGGTGCCCGGTGCCATGCTGGAACAAGATATCACGAACGACTATCTGACTAAATAGGAAGAATGAGACAAGCTAAACGATGATCTGGCTTGGTTTCAGCGTTCTCTGTTCGGTCTTGATCGCCAATTTCCTGATGCTGGTAGGCCGCAAAGGCAAGATCAGCATGTTGCCCATCTTTTTGGGCAACTACTTTGTCGCCAGCATCTTCAGCTATCTCAGTTTACCAAAGCTTATTGCGCCGGTGCCCGTATTTGATCTCACATTTGGCCTTGTCACCGGTGCTCTGTTCCTGGCTAATTTCTGGGTCTATCAGAAGTGCATCGTGGTTAATGGCCTTTCGCTATCTGTGGGTGTGATGCGCATCGCCATGATCATCCCGGTGATCATCTCGCTCTTTGCCTTTCGGGAGAGTCTGTCACTTTTGAATATGGCCGGTATCGCTTTGGGGCTCACGGCTTTTGTGCTCAAGAGTGAGCCCAAATCCCTGCACAATCTGCTCTGGATATTAGCGCTCTTTGCCATCTCCGGCCTTACTGATGCCAGCATGAAGATATTCAAAGAGCTGGGCAGCGGCAATGAAGCCCTCTTCGTGTATCTCATCTTCAGTTCGGCCTTCATTTACACTCTTTTAGCCATCATCCTTGGCAGAATCCGCTTCCCTGTGATGGCCATCGTCTATGGCTTCATTTTGGGTTTTCCAAATCGGTTATCGACGGTATTTTTTCTCAATGGTTTGGATTCTGTGCCTGCTGCGATTGCCTATCCTCTGGTGGCCGTGATGATCGTAGTGGGCAGCATTATCAGCGACATAGTATTGTGGAAAAAGCAGGTCAATCGAGGGGATGTTCTGCTTTGGGCCTTGCTGATTTTCAGCTTGATCATGCTAAACCTGTAGAAACTGCGAAAAAGGTATTGACAGTTTTAGCCCTCAGGCGTTTTTTTGCCAGCATGTCGATTGGCGAATTGTGCTTAAATGAACGAACGATATTTAAAGGAGCGTAGCGATGGATGTATCTGCCATCATGACAAGCCTGGAAAAGCTTTGTGTATCTAAACCTGAAGCGATTGAAGAATTGGTAACTCTGCGCGCGGAACTGCAAAAGCTGCTTGCCGAAAGCGAAGATCTGCGGGAAGAACGGGATCGCTTTAAAAGCTATGTGGAAAATGCCAATGATACCATCGCAATCCTCGACCTTGAGGGCAAGGTAATCTATACTACGGAAAATTGGACTCGTCAATTGGGCGTGAACAGCGGGGATGTGGTACACAATCGCATCTTTGAACGCTATATGCATCCCGAAGACGCACCCCGGGCACAAGCTTTTTTCGAGACTGCTATCAAGTCCAAAGAGAGCCAATCCGGCTTTGAATATCGCATCAAGCATAGTGACGGCTCCTGGCGTTGGCACACAGCCAATATCGCGCCAATCCTGAACGAAAAGGGTGAGGTGGAGTCTGTCGTATCCATCGCGCGCAGCATCCATCGGCAAAAAATGGCCGAACTGCGTGTGCGGGAAAGCGAAGCGCGCCTGCGCGTGATCCTGGATACCATGCGCGAAGGCGTGATCATGGTGGATAACGACGATCACATCAAGTTTATCAATAAGTGCCTGTGCGATTTATATGGTTTATCCGCGGAAGAAGCGATCGGCAAAATTGGCAATGAAGTCCTGATCATCCCTGAAGATCGCCACATTATCATCGAAAAGAACCTGGCTCGCCTGGATGGACTGGTGGACGAGTATGAGATTCGGGGCAGAAAACCTAATGGCGAACTAATCTGGCTACAGATCAACGGAGCTCCGCTGCGTAATGATGACGGCAGTGTGGTAGGCTCCGTGGGCATTATGACGGACATCACACAAAAGAAAAAAACCCTGGAAGCCCTCAAACGCAGCGAAGAGAAATTTCGCCATCTTTTCGAGGATTCCATCACCGGCGTCTTCCAATCCTCATTTCAGGATCATTATCTCAACGTAAACTCCGCCTTTGCCAGAATGTTTGGGTATGACAGCCCGGAAGAGATGATCAACAGCAAGACAGACATCAAAGAGTTTTATGTCCATCCCGAACAGCGGGAAGCTCTGAAAGAGAAAGTGATCCAAGATGGCTTTGTGGAAAACTTTGAGGTGGAGCTCAGGCGCAAAGACGGATCGCTCTTTTGGGTGTCGCTTTATGCCAAACTGAGGGCAGATGATGCCGGACGCATGATTTTGGAAGGCACCTGCATCGATATCACCGAGAGTAAATCCTTGCGGGAACAACTGATGGCCAGCCAAAAACTGGAGGCAATCGGGAAACTGGCCGGTGGGATTGCGCACGATTTTAATAATCTACTCACTGTGATTCTGGGCTATTCCGAAGATATCATGGAGGATATCAGCCCGGATTCCAAGATCTACGACGCCGCAGAGGAGATCGTCAAAGCAGGGCAAAGGGCTGCCACCCTCACCCGACAGCTGATCGCTTTTAGCCGCAAACAGATCATTCACAGTGAACAGATCAATATCAATGGCCTGATCAACAACCTGCATGGCATCATTAATCGCCTTACCGGAGAGGAATATCGCGTTGAGTTTCAGCTTAGTGAAGACCTGGCACCGGTGAAGGTGGATCCCAACCAGATGGAACAGGTGATCGTAAACATGGTGATCAATGCCAAAGAAGCCATGCCCCAGGGCGGTACCCTGAGCATCAGAACCTCGAACGTCCTGGTCGATCAATCCTACAAAGAATACCATCGCAGCATCAAAGAAGGCAAATATGTGATGCTTACCATTTCCGATTCCGGCATCGGCATGGACAAGGCCACACTCCATCAAATCTTTGAGCCCTTCTTCAGCACCAAGAACGACGCCAAAAGCGTGGGACTGGGTCTATCTTCCGCGTTTGGCATCATCGAGCAAGCCGGAGGAGCCATCATCCCTTACAGCGAGCCGGGCAAGGGCACGACCATGAAGATCCTTCTGCCGGCCATGACTGATTCCGGATATCCGGCTTCGGAAGAGCCATCACTTACCGGCGTGCAGGGAAAAGGACATAAGATCCTGGTGGTGGAAGATGAAGAATCATTGGGCAAAATGGTGCAGAAAATGCTGAGTTCCATGGGATACCGAGTGGAGTACACCGGCTCTTCCCTCCGAGCCTTGAAACGCTTTCAGGATGGTGAATCCTTTGATCTGGTGATCTCAGATGTGGTGATGCCACAAATGAACGGCAAAGAACTGTCCGATGCCATTCTCAAGATCAATCCTCAGCAAAAGATCCTATTCATGTCTGGATTTGCCGATGACGTGATCGCTCAGCATGGCATCCTGGACCCATCCCTGCCCTTCATCCAAAAACCCTTTTCTGCCCGGCAGATCGCGCCGATCATCTACAAGCTGGTCAATGCCTCACAGCAGAATCTAAGGCTCATGATCCTGGATGACGAAGAAGGCATCTGCAAGCTCTTTCAACGAAGCAGCGAAAAGCGCGGCCACATCTGCGATAAAGCCTGCACCATGAGCGCCGCCATGCGACTGCTCGCTGAGCATAAATACGATATGCTGCTGGTGGATATGAACCTGAATGAACTCAGCGGATCGGAGGCAATCAAGACCATCCGTGATAGCGGCTGCGATACTCCCATCATCATCCTTTCTGGCATGATACAACCCGGAACTCTGGATGGCTTTGGCGATAGCGGCGTGATCCGTGCTTTCGAAAAGAGCTTTGATAACACCCCCATCTTGCGGTACATAGAGAACTATATTCAGCAGCAGGAATAGCCGGTATCAAGGCAACATAAATCCTAACGTCTTCACGGACTTTGCTTATAAAAGATGGTTCAGGCTGTACCAATATGTGGTTTTGCGGCATTTCTGATTGACAGCCAGAGCAAAACACATTTGTTTGCCTTTACTCTCTAAGTCATTTGCAAAAGGAATAGTTATGAAGCAGCACCGCCTGATTATCCTACTGATTATCATATTAGCTTACAGCTTTGTTCACGCAGCTTATCTCACAAATATGCCGGTTACCCTCACGCAGCCTGATGGCAGCAAGATTGAGTGCTATGCCAGTGGCGATGAATATCACAACTGGTTGCATGATGCCGACAAATACACCATCATCCGGCATCCCGAAACCGGCTTTTATAGTTACGCGGATTTGATCGGTGGCCAAGTTCAGGCCACAAACCTCGTGGTGGGTAAGGACTTGCCCATTGGCATCGCTCCGGGAGTGAACATCAGTGAAGAGGACTACAAAATTGCCCGAAACACGAAGTTCGCCATGCCCGAATCCCGTGACGCGCCCACTACCGGTACGATAAACAACGTCGTGATCTTCATCCGCTTTGCCGGAGAATCCGAATTTGGGCAAAACATCAGCACCTACGACGGTTGGTTCAATAGCAACGCCAGCTCACAAAAGAACTATTTCCTGGAAGCCAGCTACAATCAGCTCACCGTGAATAGCCACTTCTATCCCGTGCCCAGCTCCGGATTTGTGGTATCCTGGCAGGACAGCAACCCCCGTAGCTACTATCAGCCCTATCATGCCACCACCAATCCCAATGGCTACAATGGTGATACCGAGAGGCGCAACCGGGAATTCACTCTGTTGGGCAATGCCTGTAATGGGGTTAATTCGGCCATTCCCAGCAGTTTAGTGATTGATTCTGATAATGATGGCCGGGTGGACAACGTGGTCTTCATCATCTCCGGCAGTTCCGATGGCTGGAGTGATCTGCTCTGGCCCCACCGTTGGGCCATCTACGACCGCACTGTATATCTGCGAGGCAAAAGAGTCTATGACTTCAATTTGCAGCTTCGTGACTTTCTGAACACTCAAAATGTGGGCGTGATCTGCCACGAGTTTTTCCACACTCTGGGCGCGCCAGACCTCTATCACTATACCAGCAATGGCATTAGCCCCGTGGGCTCCTGGGATTTGATGGAAGCCAATACCAATCCCCCACAGCACATGGGCGCCTATATGAAGCACAAGTATGGCAATTGGATATCCTCGATCCCCACCATCACGGCAGATCAGGCCTATACTCTGAATCCGCTCACCATGTCCACCGGACAGGCGTATCGCATCAACAGCACTCATCCCAATCAATACTATGTGATGGAGTACCGCAGGAAAATGGGCACCTTTGAGAACTCGCTACCCGGTAGCGGACTCCTGGTCTATCGCATTGATACGCGCTACAATGGTAATGCCAGCGGTCCTCCGGATGAAGTGTATTTATACAGACCAAATGGTACTCCTTCGGTTAATGGCAGCATCAGTAGCGCGAACTTCAGCCTGGAAACCGGACGCACGGTGATCAATAGCGACACCAATCCCTATCCCTTTTTGCAGGATGGCAGCATGGGCAATCTCAGCCTCTATGACATCGGTTCGGCCACCGGCGCTACCATCTCTTTCACCAAAGGCAGTCCGGCCATCGTGGCATGGGACTTCAGTGAAGCTCCCTACCGGGAAGGCTTTGAAGGCTCTGTACCGCCCACCGGATGGCAAAATCTTGCCATCAACGGATCTTATTCCTTCGAACGCGTAACATCCGGAACCTACCCCTCATGCAGCCCTTACGAAGCTTCGGCCATGATTCGCTATGCCAGTTGGAACGCATCCAATGGCAGTTCCGCGATCCTGGTCTCGCCCAAATTGATGGTACCCAACACCCAAGATCTGGATTATCAACTGAGCTTCTATATGTATCGAGATAACGGATATTCGAACAATGCTGACCGCATCGAGCTCTATCTAAATAGCTCACCCAGCCTCAGCGGGACACCCATCAGCATCGGAACTGTGAACCGCTCACGCAGTCTCAGCCCACAGGTTTCCAGCAATGGATGGTACCGCTATTCCTTCGATCTTCCGCTCAGCGCCGGCAACACGCAATACATCATTTTCAAGGCAGTCAGTGCCTATGGCAACAATATGTTTCTGGACGATTTCCGGCTTATGACCAGCCTGAAACTGCCCTTCAACGAGGATTTTGATAGCTATACTCAGCCCGAGCTGCCCCCATCGTTCAGAGCCATCGTCAATAGCAGCTCAAGCTCGGCTTATGTGCGCACCTACAGTTCGCTCAAATACAGCGAACCTAATAGTTTACAACTCACCAATTCCGGAGACGCGGCTGCTGATCTGCGTTGGGTGAGCCCCTCCATCAATCAGGGTATCAATCGGATACGGCTTAGGTTCCAAGCCCGAAGCAGCTCGAACGGTCAGACGCTCCTGATCGGCACCCAAAGCGACCCCGCCTCAGCCTTTAACCTATTGCAGAGTGTGGAATTGAGCACCAGCTGGAGCTTGGTGGATCTGAACCTGGCGGGTTACTCCGGATCGGATCAACACCTTGTGTTCAAACATGGCCTGGGCGCCACCTATCGCAGTATCTATCTGGACGATATCGAGATAGTGTCTCTTCCTGCCTATGACCTCAGTTTGCAGGCTCTTAGCGGCCCCGCTTATGCTGCTGACGGGAATAATCTTTCCTATAGTGTACAGGTCAAGAACGAATCATACAATCCCATGCAACTCTATACTGTACAACTTCTTAACGCGCAGACCTCCGCTGTGCTCTCTCAGGACATCATCAGCGCGGTTTTGCAAGCGGGAAATTCTGCTACTCATACCCTTATCTGCAACTTGCCCAACCCCGGAATGTATCAGATCATCGCTCGCGTATTGCATGGCAGCGACAGTGTTTCGGACAACAACAGTTCCCTGCCTCTGGCAACCCATATCCTGGCTCCGGATGCTCAGATCCACCATATGAGTGATGCAAGCGCTTCCAGCACAGCTAACTCACTGCCCTTCAACTTTTACTGGAAAAACAGTGTCACGGAAAGCATCTATCTGGCCGAAGAGATATTCTTCCCCAATGGCACGATAGCCGGCATTGAGTATCATTACGAGTTTGTGCAGGATCTGGCAGCACAGCCTTTGAAAGTGTGGATCAAAAACACTGATGCCCAAGATCTTAGCAGCGGTTGGCTGAGCTCAGATGGCTACACCCTGGTCTTTGATTCTGTGCTCGATTTTGCAGCGGGTAGCGGCTCGATCTTTCTGAACTTCATTCAACCCTTCGGATACACCGGTGGGAATCTGGCGATCAGGGCCAATCGTCCCATGGACAGTGTTTATTACCTCTCCGGCAATCACTTCCGTCAGTACAGCAGTCCGGAAGCGCCAAACCGCAGCCGTCATATCCAAAGCGATTCCATTGTCTATGATCCACTGGCTCCTCCGGCCGGAACCCTCAGTTCGCTTGTTCCACAACTCACTCTGCTGCTGCAAGATATCACTCTGGACATCGCTCAATTGCAGGTCAACCGCGAAGGAGCCGATATCATGCTCAGTTGGTCACCCATAGCCGGAGCACGATCATATCAGATTTGGCACAGCACGGATATGCAATCATGGCAACTCATTTCCACACAGGCGAATACAGAACTGACCACGGCATCTGCCGACAAGGCCTTTTTCAAAGTGGTGGCAAGCTCCGATGCTCCGCGAAGAGCTGAACCCGGAGAGTGAGGCTGGTTCGATATTACTGACTTGACTGAAAGGACTGACTGAGGTTCACTGCAACCTGCAACCCGATCCTTTACCTCTGCCTCAGCCCCGGTTTACCTCATGATCCCCCCATCCTACGAGGGAAATATGAGGTAAACCGGAGCAGAGCAAGACCCGAAGTACTGAGCACAACCTGGAGAGTAAACTCCAGTTTTTTGGAAACAAAGAGGAAAGAGAAAAGAGGGAAGAGAGAAGTGCTTGTTTACGGGTTATGCGTTATGCGTCATGCGTTATGCGTGAGCAGAGCGCGACCTTCAACAGGCCGAAGGCCATTCAACAGCGTAGCATTCAACCTTCTCAACCAATTCATTCGCGTTAATCTGCGCCTTTATCTGCGCAAATCTGCGGGAAACTTCCTTTTCCCTTGCCATCTCCACAAATCCCGATATCATATCTCTCAGATAGACTATGGAGAGAAATATGCAAATACAGATCGGAATCGACGGAATGCACTGCGCTTCTTGTAGCGCGAACGTGGAAAAGGCCCTAAACGCCCTGCCCGGGATCACTAAAGCCCACGTAAACCTGGCTTTGGAAGAGGCTATGGTGGAATATGACGAACGCAAGCTGGAGCAGGATAAAATCTTCAGCAGCATCACTGCACTGGGCTTCAGCGTGCGTGACACCCTACATCTTGGCGAAGATGAACACATCCGCAAAATGCACGAGGCCAAAAAGCGCATGGATATATCCTGGGTGATCACGGCCCTGGTGGTGATCTTCATGGTTCCGCACATGGTCTTCAAAAGTGCTATCTTGGGACATGTGGCGGATGCCTGGGTGATGTTTGCCCTGTCTCTGATTGCCATGCTATATCCGGCCCGACATGTCTATGTATCCGCCTTCAAATCAATCAGATCAGGCGTGGCTAATATGGACGCGCTGATCGCTCTGGGAACCATTGCCTCACTGATGGTTAGCCCCTTGTCACTGATCATCAGCAGCATTAAGCCCCACGACTTTGCCGGCATCGCCGCGATGATTCTCTCCTTTCATCTCACCGGTCGCTATCTGGAAAATCGCGCTCGCGGTAAGGCTTCCGAAGCCATTCGCAAACTGATCTCCCTGGGTGCCAAGACCGCGCTCGTCCTGGAAGACGGAGTGGAAAGGGAAGTGCCAGTGCATCGCATCAAAAGTGGTGACATCTTCATCGTCAAACCCGGCGCGAAGGTACCTACAGATGGCGTAATTACCTCCGGCACATCATCTTTGGACGAGTCCATCGCCACCGGAGAATCGATGCCCGTCACTCGCTCTGTGGGAGATTCGGTCTTGGGTGCCACCATCAATCTGGATGGCTACTTTCAGGCCAAAGCCAGCAAAGTGGGCAGTGAAACCTTTCTGGCCCAAGTGATTAAGCTGGTGAGTGAAGCTCAGCATTCCAAAGTGCCGATCCAGCTTTTGGCAGATAAAATCACTGCCATCTTTGTGCCCATCATCATGGTGCTGGCGCTGGCCGTCTTCTCGCTCTGGATGATCTTCCCTTCCTTTATGCAAGGCGTGGGGCTTGCGCTTTATGCCTATGTCCCGCTTACTTTGCCCACATCAGGCATCGCTGCTGCATTGATGGCAGCCATTGCCACTCTGGTGATCGCCTGTCCTTGCGCGCTGGGTTTGGCAACGCCCACAGCCCTGATGGTGGGTTCCGGAATCGGGGCCAATAAGGGCATCCTGATCCGTAGTGGTGAAGCTTTGCAGCGCATGAAGGACGTGGATACGATTGTCTTTGATAAGACCGGAACACTCACCCACGGCAAGCCGGAACTGCTTAAGATCCAAACTCTTAAGGGAGATGAAGATAGCGCGCTCAGGATTGCCCATGCTCTGGAACTGGCCTCAGAACACCCTTTGGCCAATGCCATCAATAATGCTGCGGTCAAACGGAGCCTTGATGCTCCTGCGAGAGAGAACTTTAGCTCCAGTCCCGGACGTGGCATCTCAGCTGAGATCGATGGGATCAAATACCTTTTGGGCAGCGCTAACTGGATGCGGGAGATGGCTTTGGATGCTTCCGGACTGAACTCCGATCCGGCCTTGAACTATGCCGGCAAGATCTATCTGGCCAATGAGCAGGATATTCTCGCTGTGTTCTACGTGGCGGACACCATCAAGGATGAAGCCAAAGATATGGTGCAAACCTTGATCAATAAAGGCATTACCCCCTATATGATGAGTGGGGACAATCCCGATACTGCTCGTGCTATTGCGGACCTCTGTGGCATCAAAGAAGTGATGGCAAACGTGCTCCCGGCTGATAAAGCCGGCAAGGTTGCGGAACTGCAAAAGCAGGGTAAGGTCGTGGCCATGATCGGAGATGGGATCAATGACGCGCCGGCTTTGAAGCAAGCAGACATCGGCATCGCAATGGGCATGGGCACGGATATCGCCATTGAAGCTGCTGATATCACCCTTCTGAGAGGTGACCTGAAGCTCATTCCGCTTGCGCTCAAACTCTCCGTAGAAACCTTTCGCAAGATCCGCCAAAACCTCTTTTGGGCTTTCTTTTACAACTTGATCGCGATCCCACTGGCTGCCTTTGGCGTACTGCATCCGGTAATTGCCGAGATCGCCATGGCCATCAGCTCGATCACCGTGGTCAGCAATGCTAACCTGCTGAAAACGAAGTTTTAAAAGGCGGGGAGTGCTTAGTGCTTGGTGCTTGGTGCTTGGTTCTTAGTGCTTGGTTCTTAGTGGGGGTTTGGGGTGGCAAGATCCTCTTGCCACAAAGGCCGGAGGCCTTTTCTTGGGAGTAGTCGCACTGCTTTGATAATGTGGAAACGTCTTTTTGCGCTTCTTACTCATGCTTCAAGATAAAGCATCTACATTCCAGCGGCGAGATGTCGCTACTACATTAGGAAACCAAGCACCAAGCACCAAGCACTTTAATCCTGAATCAATGCCGGTTTCTGCACCTTGCCCATGAAGAGTATCTCATTGGCTTCTTTGTGGATGATCATGCAGAAGAAGGGTTTATCTGCTCTGAATACCTTTGGATTCTGGGGTGGGGTCGGGCCCGCGGAGGTAACAGAAAAGCCGACCTGCGTTGCAGCAGCAGCTTCGGTGCCTTCTTCGGTCACTTCCAAAAAGGCTTTGTGCACGATGTCCGAGATAAAGAGATTCTGGCCTTGTAGCTTCAAAATGCCGGAGAAATCTGCATTGTCTTCATCAAAGGCGTCTTTCATGCCCATGGCCTTGAAGGTATCCCGAAGCTTATCCAGAGTTTGTTCCAGGCGAAACTTGGGCAGGATCACCCGCACTCTGTGCACATCATTCAGACTCTTCATCCAGCTCTGCCAGGTGCTTTCACTGAGCTTGGCGCTCACTTTGTCGATGTCATGCGGCAACATCAGGATCATGCTCAGTTCATGATCCTCGTAAGGAAGTTCAAGCAACTGTCCCTCAGCGATATCGGCATAGCGAAAAGTGCCGGTTTGCTGCATCAGGGGCAGCATAATGTGTTTGTCTTCTTCACGCTGGGAAGTGGTGAAGAACTTATCTTCAATCGTGCTTTCCCGCATAAATGGCGCACCCCAGGCAGACTTGAAGAAGATGCTGTTTACCAACACCAGGCCATCGTTGCTAGTTGCTATCTGTCTTTCACTTACGATGTCTTTGATGCGCTTATTGGTGCGTTCTTCCACCCATTGATTGATGAAACCCGCAGTCTCACGGGCTTTGCCAAAATCCAGATAATGCAGATCGCTGAGAAAGGATGTTTGCAGGATTTTGGGAAAGTCCGGCACCGTCCGTAATTTGTTTTTATCAGAACTGAACATAGCATTGGCGATGTGCAGTTGAGCCAGTTTCCGGCCTTGCACGGTGTCCAGACGATCCCTGGATTCCTTGAAGAGCAGGTGCTGTTGCTGCGGACTGTAGCGGTAGCCCATTGTCATAGCTATCTCTTTGGCGGTATTACCTTTAGCTCCGGTATAGGCCATGCCCAATGCGGTGTTGATGCTGAATGGTGAGAGAAAGAGGTTCTGCTCCTTTTGATCAATCTCTTGCCAGAGCTCAAAGGCAAAGCGGTTGTTTTGCTCCGCCAGTTCGGTGGCGCTGATCTCGTGATTCAGCTCTTGAGCTTGGAAGTCAGTGGGTTTGGCTTTCTTTTTGTTTGCGCTGCAAGCGCTAGCCAACAGCAGGATCAGGCATAAGGTCAAAATCACGTATTTAGGCATGGTTCCTCCGGATTAATTCCAGTATTTTCGGTCTAAAGTTCGGTATTGGATGGCTTCTGAGATGTGATCGCTGTGGATGTTCTCCAAGCCTTCGAGATCGGCAATGGTGCGCGCGACCTTCAAGATGCGGTCAAAGACCCGGGCGGAATAGCCCATTTTATCGATGGCATTTTGCAAGAGCGCGTGGCTTCTATCATCCAGCACGCAATACTTGCGCAGCATCTTGCTGTTCATCTGACTGTTGTTGAAAATGCCCAATTTCTCGAAGCGCTGATGCTGGATCTCACGGGCTTTATTCACGCGAACCCGGATGGTGGCAGAGGTATCTCCGGTGGGCAAAGCGGAAAGGTCTTTGTATTGCACGGTGGGCACTTCCACGTGGATGTCGATGCGATCCAAAAGCGGGCCGGACACGCGACTGCGGTAGCGGCTGATTGAGCCGGGTTCGCAACTGCACTCGTGATTTGGGATATTGGCTCCATAATAACCGCAGGGACAGGGGTTCATGCTGGCAATCAGCATGAATTCAGCGGGAAAGGTAAGGCTGGTAGTGGCTCTGGAGATGGTCACGATGCCATCTTCCAAAGGCTGACGCAGCACTTCCAGCACACCGCGCTTGAATTCCGGCAGTTCGTCCAGGAAGAGAACTCCTCTATGCGAAAGGCTTACTTCGCCGGGTTTGGGGAAGGCCCCACCACCGATTAAGGCGACATCACTGATGGTGTGATGCGGAGCCCGAAAAGCTCTTGTAGTCAGGATGCCGTTCTTAAAATCCTTGGAGAATCCCGCTACGCTGTGGATCTTGGTAGCTTCCAGCGCTTCGTCGAGCGTAAGCTCCGGCAAAATGGTGGGTACACGTCTGGCCAGCATGGTTTTGCCTGATCCGGGAGGGCCGATCATCAGGAGGTTGTGGCCTCCGGCAGCGGATACTTCCAAGGCGCGTTTCACCTGATATTGCCCTTTCACATCGTGCATATCCAGCGGGAATTCATTGAGCACGGAAAAGATCTTTTCGCGATCCACTTTAGCCGGTTGGATGGTGCTCTCGCCTTTGAGGAAGCGCATGGCCTCACCCAGCGAGGTGACCGGGATCACGGTGATATCGTCAATAATGGCAGCTTCTTCGGCGTTTTCGTAGGGCACGATCAGGGTGTCGATCTCATCCCGTTTGGCAGCAATGGCAATGGGTAAGACGCCATCTACGGGGCGCACATTGCCATCCAGAGAGAGTTCGCCGATCAGAGCGATCTTGGTCAGAGCAGCTGAAGGGATGATCCCATTGTGCATGAGGATGGCTATCGCAATCGGCAAATCCAGCGAGGACGAATCCTTCTTGATATCCGCCGGGGCCAGATTGATCGTGTAACGCGCTGAATGATAGCTGATTCCGCTATTGCGCACAGCGGCAAACACGCGGTCTTTGCTCTCCTTCACGGAGTT